>OCVQ010001754.1_pt1 | contig 15699 bp, 13 predicted proteins | sample 1539061 | NCBI WGS metagenome assembly OCVQ01 (sample SAMEA3355526, study PRJEB22509) | marine metagenome | biome: marine; feature: river plume; material: water | place: USA | collected 2010-08-08 | depth 0.5 m | reverse complement strand
CGTTTTGAAAAATGAATTACAGTAAAGTTTTTAACACATTTGGTTAATAAACCCAATAAATATAGTACTTATTAAGAATTGAAAATAACTTCTAGCTTTTCTAAAAGATAGTCTCTGTCAAACTCTTTTTCATAGTAAACCCTTCCATTATTTCCCATTTCAATAAGGGTAGACTTATCCAAAGCCATTAATTCTTTAATTATATTACTGAGTGATGTTGAATCTTCTGCAGGAGACGTTACCCCGCAATTAGCATCATTCACTATTTTAGCGCCTTCACCGTCAATAGAGGCAATAATAGGTTTGCCGCAAGCCAAATAAGATTGAATTTTAGCAGGAATGGTGAGAGAGAAGATTTTGTCTTTTTTAAGAGAAACCAAAAGAGCATCTGCATGTGAGAAAAATTTAGGCATTTCAGTTGGAGGAAAAGATCCCAGAAAATTAAAATGAGCTTCTAAGCCTTTTTCTTTTATTAGGCCAATTGCAGTTTCTTTATACCTTCCATCTCCTAATACTATGACTTTAATGGGAAGTTCTTTAATGTTGTTGATAGCTTCTATAATTGTTACAAAACTTTGAGCCTCTCCGATATTTCCAGCAAAAATGATATTGAAATTTTCCTTTTGAAAAAATTCCTTATATTCTTTCACCTCTTGAAGTGGCTTATAGAAATCCTCGGTAGGGTTAGGATAAAATAGGATTTTATCATTTGGAATTCCCTGATTTAAAATATAGCCCCTAAAACCATCAGACTGAATTAAAACTTTTTTTGAATGATTATAAATCCATTTAGTTAGGGAATTAAAAAACCCTAGTATGAATTTATTTTTAATACCCCCTGCTGCCACTAAACTTTCAGGCCAGAGATCTTGAGCCCAAAAATAAATAGGAGCATTAAATTTTTTCTTTGCGAAAACAGCGGGTATTCCTACGGTAATAGGTGATGGTTCGTAAACAAAAATAGCATCAAAAGAACCTTTTATTTTTCTGACTTTTAAAGACGCTAATAGCGCAAAAGAAAAATAGTTTAAGAACAGTCTTAGCGCTCCACCATTTTTTCTTGAAAATAAATTAGCTCTGTAAACGGGTATTTCATTTACAATTTCAAAATCATCACTTTTCCATCCATAACCTTCAAAAAAATGAGTTTTAGAATAGTTTGGTTTACCGGTGAGTACACTAATTTCATGACCTCTTTCTATTAATGAAAAAATAAGGTCATTTATTTTAAAGTTTTCCGGATAAAAATATTGACTAATTAATAATACTTTCAAATTATGAGAAGTCTCTTGTTTTGTTTCATATTAATAATTTTCTAAATAATACTTATGCATATCTGTGATCATCTGCTCATATGATGGTACATTAAAATAATGATATTTTGTATTTAGTGATTTATCCGACTTTTTACCTGAAACCTTTTTTAAGTCAATGTTATTAAGCTCAAATTTATCTTTTATTAAACTTAATAAATCAAATTTCGAAATAGGCTTTCCATTTGTAACATGAACTAGACCAGTGTAGTTTTCGTTTATTGATTTAATAATAACCTCTGCCAGCTCTAGAGTAGTTACACCTCCCCAAATAGATTCGGTAAATCCATTTACTTCACCTTTTTGGTTAATAAACCAGGAAAATAGTCCTTCTCCATTATTTTTTAAATCGGGACCTATTATGGAAGTTCTTAGCGTTAAATTTTTATCATCAGTAATTTCTCCCAAAGATTTACTTAAACCATATGTATCTTGAGCTGTTTTTTTGTCAGTTTCAATATAATTCCCTTTAGAACCATCAAAAACACAATCTGTACTTATATGAATAAACTTAGCATTTATAGAATTTGAAAATTGAGCTAATTTGTTAGGTAAAAGAGAATTAATAAGTATTGCGTTAGAGGGATCTTGTTTAGAACCTTTAATCAATACTCCCACACAATTTATAATGTAATCAGGCTTAATATCTTTAATAATTTCAAATAAAGAATTGAAATTTGTTACGTCACACTCAAAATTATTTATTCTTTCTTCTTTGTTCCTTGTAATATCATAAACTTGAAAAGCCTTGATTTCATTAAGTTTGTTTAAAAGGACATGGCCAAGCATGCCTACTCCACCTAAGATCAATATCTTTTCCCTTATTTTCTCCAAGTTTCTCTATTAATTATGGGTGTGTAACTTTGAATAAGTTTTACAACTGTATTTGAATTATCTGTTTTTAAATACTCTAAAGGAGGGTTTGATTCTCCCTCTAAGCCTAAAGTTATATTAATAGAATTAATAATGCTGTCTGTAGTTATACCGCCTAAAACTATATTCCCATGATCTATTGCTTCAGGCCTCTCTGTGCTTGTTCTTATACTTACAGCTTTAAATCCTAACATGGTGCTTTCCTCAGAAATAGTTCCACTATCAGACAAGGTAATTAATGCATTTTTTTGTAAGAAAACATAGTCACAAAACCCAAGTGGCTCGACAAATCTTATTCTCGGGCTAACTTTTAAATTAAGTTGTTCTATTTTCTTTTTTGTTCTAGGGTGCGCACTAAAAATTAATTTCGCATCATATAAATCAACTACCTTGTTTAAAGCATCTATTATACTCTTGAAATTATCACCTATATCTAGGTTCTCCTCTCTATGAATACTTGCTACAATGTATTTTCCTTTAATCAATTGAAGCTTATCAAGTATAGAACTTCCGTCTATTTTATCTGAGTAGAAATCTAATACTTCTTTTAAAGGAGAACCAACACAAAACACATGATCTTTCCTAAACCCTTCAGCTAAAAGATATCTTCTACTATTTTCTGTATAAGTAAGGTTTATATCCGACGTATGGTCTGCTATTTTTCTGTTTAATTCCTCTGGTACATTTTGATCAAAACACCTATTACCTGCCTCCATATGGAAGATTGGAATCTTTAATCTTTTTGCGCTAATTGTACACAATGCACTATTGGTGTCTCCTAAAACTAGTAAGGCGTCTGGTTTAAGTTCATCAAACAACTTATAAGATTTAGACAAAACATTTCCCATAGTTTCTCCTAAGTCCTTGCCTACTACCTCTAGAAAAAAGTCTGGTTTTCTAATACCAAGTTCTTCAAAGAAAATTTCATTTAAAGCGTAGTCATAGTTTTGGCCAGTATGAATAAGGGTATGATCAAAAAACTTATCAAATTTTTTGATTAAAACTGAAAGTCTAATGATTTCAGGTCTAGTGCCTATGACTGTTACTACTTTTAACTTATTCATTTAATATCAATTTGAGCAAGTAGTCCCTTTAATTCAATCTCAGAAAGTCTATGAGTATTGTATGAGTTATATTCTTCTAGTTTAACTATTTCAGAGCCTTTAGAAAAATACTTATCATAATTAAGATCTCTGTTATCCGCAGCAACTTTATAATATTCTCCCAAATCTTCAGCAACCATAAATTCTTCTTTGCTTAAAAGTGTTTCGTGCATTTTCTCTGCATGCCTTATTCCAATATTTATAATTTCAACTTTAGATTTAAAAATATCTTTTAAACTCTTGGCTAATTCTCCAATAGTGCTTGCAGGTGACTTTTGAACAAAAATATCACCTGACTTTCCATTGTTAAAAGCATATAAAACAAGTTCAACTGCATGATCAAGAGTCATCATAAATCTTGTCATGTTTGGATCTGTAACAGTAATTGGTTTCCCCGATTTAATTTGATCTATAAAATGAGGAATTACAGAACCTCTTGAGGCCATTACGTTCCCATAACGCGTACCAGTTATAATAGTGTTTTTAGAATTTCTAGACTTTGCAACAAAAACTTTTTCCATCATCGCCTTTGAAACACCCATAGCATTAATAGGGTAGACTGCTTTATCTGTACTTAAGCAAACTACTTTTTCAACATTATTAGAAATAGCAGCATTTAAAACATTTTCTGTTCCTAAAACATTTGTTTGTACAGCTTCAATTGGATAAAATTCACAAGATGGCACCTGTTTAAGTGCTGCTGCATGAAAAACATAATCTACCCCAATCATTGCATCTCTGAGGCTGTTTTCATTTCTAACATCTCCTATATGAAATTTAATCTTAGAGTTGTTGTAATGAACACGCATGTCATGCTGCTTTTTTTCATCTCTTGAAAAAATTCTAATTTCTTTAATATCTGAGCCTAAAAACCTATCTAAAACAGCATTCCCAAAGGAACCTGTACCACCAGTAATAAGAAGCACTTTATTTTTAAACATTTTGTTCAATCGTTTCTATTAACAAATCTAATTTATTTTTTACTAAAATCTTACTCGTTTTCAATGACTTAGTATTTAAAGCTATTTCTATTGATGTTGCAATAGAATCTATGTTCAACGGATCAAATAATAATGATGGTTTTATAATTTCTGTTACATATTCTAAATTAGAGGCTATCACATGACAATCATTTTGACAAGCTTCGATTAAAGGAAGCCCAAAACTCTCTTTAATAGAAGGGAAAATAAAATATTTGCACTTTGAATAAAGGTCGTTAATTTGAGATTCATCACAAACTCCATGGTTAATTATGATTAAATTTTGTGGTATTATATAATTTTTAATAAAAGTATCATATCTATTATTAGGTATTGTCAAATGCAAATTGATTTGAGATTCAGATTTATTAGAATATAACAAGAACGCTTTAATCAAATTATCATGATTCTTATGTGGTTGAAAGTCGCTAACATATAAAAAATCATTTCTTTTATTTGATAACTGCATTACAGATTTAGAATCATCAAAAATTGGAATTACAAAAATATTATCAAGCCTTATATTGAAAAAAAGATTTAACCTATTCTTCATGTAATTTGTTTGAACAATCCATTTATAGTTGTCAAATGATAAACATTTAATATAAAAAGATTTTAATTTTAATTTCAGCTTATCTCCTTTTGTTGTATTTACTATTGAAGGTTCAATCAAATTATCATTGTGAAAGAATATGAAAACCCTCTTATTAGTTTTAAAAGGAGGCGGTATGTTAGAAAAACAAAATATGGAATTAAAATGTCTAGCCTTATTTAAATAAAAAAAAGATCTTGATAAAACAGACGGAGTTTCAAACTTAATCCTCTTTGATAAAATGTATTCAGATTTTAATCTAGAATCTAAAATAAACTTCCACTTTTTTCTCCCTTCTATCTTTGAGATAATTAATTTTAAAAGGTTCTTGCCTCCTAAGGAATTCAAATAAATAGCATCAAATAAAATCATAGATTTTAATGTAAAATTCCTTTTAAAAACAGTTTATAAAAATCAAAACTAATGAGTTTATCAGGTCTTAAAATTATAGATCTAAAAACATATATTAATCCCGTGAAAATTCTTTTTGATTTTAAATGATGGAAAGCCGAAATTAAATATGCCTTAGATTTAATTTTATTTGAATTCCAGCCTTCATTTATTAACCTATTGGATAAAATTAGTATTTCATTACTCCTTCTTACGCTAATTTTCTTTACTGAACCAGATGATTCATGAACTCTAAATGAAGCTAATTCTTTATTTATTTTTACAAACTCTCCATATTTACTTAATCTAATCCAAAATTCAAAATCTGGTATTTGACTAAAACGTTTATCCCAACCGTTTAAAATCATAAAGTGTGATTTATAAAAAAAAGCTCCTGGACCTGGAAAACAATATAGATCCTCAAACATGGCTTTTTTACTATAATCTGGAATTAATATAGATTTAATATGTTTTCCATTTTGATCAATCAAGTTATAATTTGGATAAGCACAAACTGATTCGGAACTTAGAGATAACTCTTTAATAACAGATGAGACCAATTCAGAATAAATCAAATCGTCTGCGCTTAGATAACCTACAATTGAACCATTCGCAATTTCAATACCAAGATTAATTGCATTTGATTGGCCTTTATTTTCGGTATGAATTATTTTCAAATTATTAAGTTTCAGAGAATCTAGATAATTCTTAGTTCCATCTGTAGAGCCATCATTAACAACAATCAATTCAATAGGTTGGTAATCTTGATCTAAAATACTTTGTATAGTGCTTTTTATGTAATTTATACCATTATAAACAGGTATGATTATTGAAACAAGTATTTCGTTTTTTTTTAACATGGAACTCATTAATAAAACTAGAGATTAAACTTAGTTTTTAACAAATAATAAAGCCTTTTTACAGAATCAAAAAGACCTAAAATTTTTAATACTTTTTTAAAAATTTTAATTGGTTCATATATTATGGCTCTAGGCAAAAAGAAAAGGAAATATCTTATTCTATTTAGTTTTAAATTATGCAAAACAGCATTTTGATAATTCGAAAAAGTCCCTTTCTTTAATGCGCTTTTAAAAACTCCTCTAACAAAATTGTCAATTTTTAAGGCCTCAAATGAATTAATAGAAAGTAAATTTTCTAGGGTATTAGATGTGAAATTATAAGTGTGAGCATTTTGATAAAATCTATTCACATTGTAGTTGTAATCACTTAATTTGTCCAAAGAAGGCACCTCTATATATAAAAGGCCTGATTTATCAAGTCTATCACTAACTACCATTAACTCTTCGGAAAGATCATTTATATGTTCAAAAACGTGATTATAAATTATAAGATCAAATTTTTCGCTTTGAATAGTTGAAATATCTCCTTGTATAGTTCTTATTCCATTTTTATTAGAATATTCAACATATTTAGGGTCCAATTCAAGTCCCGTTAAATTTTTAAATCCTTTATTTTTAAAATATCTTAAAATACCAGATGCTCCTGATCCTACTTCAAGAATCTTAATATTCTTATTATCAATAAACTCAGTTATAAAATTATAAACTATTTCCCCTTGTTTAAGCTCTTGCTTATGATAATCAATAATTGAATTTTCAGCATATATTTTATAATAATGATTTTTATAAAAATCAAATAAAGAAACTTTATCTAATCTCTTTTTTTGATACGCCAGGCCACACTTACATAATATCAAATCATAAGGTAGCCCATATCTATCCTTTTTTGCAAGTTGAATGCCATCTTCATTTAAACAAATTGGACATTTAGAAATTTCAAATTTATAAATACCCTCGCTAACTTTATTTAAGACCTTTTTAATCTCAATCTTACTGATTTTAGTATTGCAATTAAAGAATGAAACTTTTTCTCTAAAAAATTTATATTCTTTTTTTTTAATTATATTATTCATTTCACAATAATTATCGTCAATATTTAGTTTCTGCTTTTTAATTTTTTATTTTCTATTTCATATATTTTTTCGCAATTTTTGAGTGTACTTATCCTATGTGCTATCATGATAATAGTTTTATCTCCTTTCAAATCATTAATTGTTTTAATAATTTCTTTTTCTGTTTTATCATCTAAAGCAGATGTCGCTTCATCTAAAATTAAAATTTCTGGACTATTATAAAGAGCTCTAGCTATTCCTATTCTTTGTCTTTGTCCACCAGAAAGTTGTACTCCCCTCTCACCAACTTTTGTGTTCATCCCTAATTCTAAATTATTTATGAATTTTTCTAATTGGACTTGCTTTAATAATTCGATTACTCTTGTGTCGTCAATGTTATTTTCTGGAAGTCCTAGAGCTATATTCTTTTTAATCGTATCGTCGGTTAAATAAATAGTCTGAGAAACATATCCAATCTTTTTTCTCCATGATTGACTCATTTGAAAACCATTAATCCCATCTATTATAATTTCGCCTGAAGTTGGTTTGTGAAGTCCAATAAGTAAATCTACTAAAGTGCTTTTGCCGGAACCAGACTCCCCTATAACACCAATAGTTTGCCCTTTTTTAATTTTTAGGTTAATACCTTTTAATATATCTAGACCCTTAGTAAAATTAAAATCTACACTTATAAATTCAATATCATTTTTAAAGTCAAACTCTTTTAATTTAATATCATCAACTAAAAGTCCAATATTGTCTTTAATTTCTTTATAAATAATATCTACCGAAGGTCTATAGTATTTCATTGACTGTGTTGCTGCAATAATTCTATTTAAAGAAGGTATCATTCTAAAAGTTGCTGCAACAAAAACTCCTAAAATAGTGATTAATCCTGTGGAATCTTTTCCTTGAATCAAGAGTATAATTATAAAACTTACTAATCCAATAATTGAAATAAGTTCAAGATAAAACTTTGGGATTTGAGAAACAGTTCCTTGATTTGCGTTTATTCTAGCCTTAACGTAGTTTTTATTCGAATACTCTTCTATGAAAAAAGATGTTTTGCCAAGAATCAATAAATCTTTAATACCCCCTAAACCTTCTAATGCTATTTTAGATACCTGATCATCCAGAGACTCTCTCAAATTACCCCAGGCAATTATTTTTTTCTTTGTGGAGTATAAAAAAATTATAGACAATAGGCCGTAAAAAATCCCAATAGATATTGCTCCAATTGGTTCAAGATAGATAAGAGTAGCTAAAATAGAAACAACAAAGCCTCCTTCTATAAAAAGAGTCATTAGTGAAAGTAAAAAAGTATAAAAATAATAAATCTCAATTTGAATATTTTTAATGAGCTCAGACGCGTTTTTATTTAAGTGAAAACTATAAGGCTGACTCATGTAGCTGTAAAAAAGTTTGTTAGATATGTAAGCCGAAATATTTGATAAAAATCTATTTTGTTTGTGTGTTAAAAAAATCAAAAACAAAGACTTTAAAAAATACACTGCAACAATTGATCCTAGGATTATAAAAAGAAAATTCTGATTAGAATATCCTAAAAAAAAACTTCGCACAAATGACGCTTTAGAATTAGTTTCAATCATCTCAGGATCCAACAAAATAGACAAGGCAGGAATTAATATCCCTAATCCAAACACCTCTAAAATCATCCCAACAAAAAGCAATAAAGTAAGAATGACTAATCCTTTTCTTTGCCTTTTAGTTATTAGAAAGTTTATCTTTTTAAATGTGCTTAACATCTACAATTTCTTAAGCAGCCAACTAGATGACTGTATTTTATCTCCAAGCCCGTCAATAAGTGTGACATTCATTTCTTTACAAACTGATCTTTCAGGAATAGTATCATTATTTTGATCTCCTCCATTAGCAAAGCCTAGTTCAAACTTATTTCCAAACTGCTCAGCGATCATTTTAATGGTGGCGCAGACTGTTCTATCAGTATCAATAGAGAGAATAGCTTTATCTACTGCTTTTATGTTAGAGACTATGATCATCCGCTCATTCTCATCCTGAAACTCCTTACTGCCCTTTAACTCTCTTTGATGGTCATTATTTACGATCACAAAAAGCTGATCGGCCATAGCCTTTGCATTATTAAAATACTCTAGATGCCCTTTATGAATGGGATTAAAGTAACCTGAAACGATGATGGCTTTTTGTTTATTCATTATTAAAAAGATTATTAAAGATTTTTACTACTGCTGGTAGGTGACTACTATAATTTAAGACACTTTTACTCATTTTTATTGAATAAAATAAGTTCATCCTCGCTTAGCGAGTGACTTGCCGATAAAAAGAAAGTAACCTTTCTAGAAATGAGCTTTTCTAACTTCTCTTCAAGATTTTGAACGTAAGAGGTATTTAAATCCTGACCTACTATGATAATTTCTATTTTGCCGCTGTCTATCCCCTTAGCGTAATTACCAATGAGGATGATCTTTTCCACATCTCCCATTCGATCTAGGACGATCTCTACGGCGTCTTCTAGGCCAAGGTGCTTAAGTATTACCTTTTGCAGCACAGAGAACATTGGGTGCTTTGTATTGGCTTTGTATTGGATTTTGTTGTTGGATTTTTCTTTTTGAAGGTATCCAGCGTCATGCAGGTGATTGAGTTCCTTACGGATGGCATTTGTAGATTCGCCCATCTCGGTGGCTAGACCGTTTAAATAACCCCGATTGGCCTGTGATACAAAAAATTTGATCAACAGGCGCAATCTTGTTTTTGAGGTTATCAATTCACCTAGCACTTACTTATAATTTAATCTACTTAATTTCAAGTAATAAAAGTACTTAAAATATAATTAGAAAGCAAAAGATTTGAAACAAATAAACTACTTCCTTTTTTTAAAGTATTGATCTTGATAGATGTCATTAATAAATACATTCTTAAATATTAATGTTTTAAGACTGTCTGAATATACTAGCTTATTTGAAGAAAAAGAATTAGGAGCCCCTTTGAAGTAGAAAAAAATGGAATCTAATTTAATTTTATAATTATACTCGAGAGTATCATTTTGACTTCTAATTAAAACTGAATTATCATTAAAAGTGTAATTCGTAGATGAATCAAAGACATCTGGAGAATTTTTAAAATTATAAACTCTATCCCATTGGCCTATTAAAGTATCTTTATTGACATAATTAGCATCCGGAAAAGACGTGATTAGATAAGTCAATTTAGCTATATTATATTGCTTTTTAAGAGCCGTAATAAATTCTGATTGATTATCAACTGTAGAATCTACAAATCTACCTGCATCCAATATTGATAATGTATCACCTCTTTGGGCTATAAGTTCAAGATATAATTTAAAGTGTTCTATATTCTTAGGCCATGAAAAAAAAGCTTTTTTAGAATAAAACATAGCACTATCAATATCGCCATATTGTCTATGTATCAAAGAAAGATAATAATCAGAAGATGAGGAAAAGGGGTTATCTCGCTTTGATAAATGAACATATTTATAACCTTTTTCAACATCTCCATACATCAAAGAAGCCTTTGCCCTATATAAATTAATAGGATATGCAGACGCGCCTAGTGATGGATAAAAGGAAAGTAAGGAGTCAACTTGAGCTAAAGTAGCAGTTGTATTAGGAAAAGAATTATTTAAAGCAAACTCACCCTGTAAAGATTTTTTTATTAAATAATTAGAAGACAAACAAAAAAAAGAGATGATAAATAATATAGTAGTAAAAGCTTTATTCATGGCTATGATTATTTAAAAATAACACAAGATAAATTGAAAAATATACGTGTAAAAGAATTTGCACATAAGCCCTTTCAAGCGGAAAATTTAACATTGCATCTACTAGGTAGATAGTAATTCCTGAAAAAACAATAAGAAAATAGATGGTAGATGACTTCTTAATATTGATAAAACAGAAGTAAAGAACAATACAAAAAAGAGAGAAATATATTGCCCCGTTGTAAATACCTGTTTCAATAGAGATCTCAAGAAAGTCATTATGCGCATGATATGGCACTTGATAAGCACTACCCATTTGACCCCAGTATTGAGTTGCTTCTAATTTCCAATTACCTAAACCGATTCCAAAGGGATGATCTTTTAAATGAGTGATTACATTTGACCATAATTCGAAACGATTACTACTTGAATCATTGTTAAGCTGAATTGAAGATAAATTGGAAGAGACAGATGAAGCGGTTTCTATAGAATCCTGTAGATAATTAATAAAGACTAGTGATAGTAATAAGGGAATTGCAAGAAAAAAAATGTTGAAAATTGATTTCCTATTGAAGAATATTAAATATGCAGCATAAATAATAGCCATCAAGATAAATGAAATATAGGTTGCTCTAGCTTCGAGAATAAGAAGAATTGATATAGAAAAAAGAAATAGAATTGAGGATATAATTTTTTTGTAAATACTATTTTGATGCATAAGGAAAAAAAGAAAAGGAAGCTTAAGCATGTATAAAACAGCGGTTAGATTCTTATTGCCAGCAATTCCGCGAAAATCACTTGGAGCATATTGCAAATCTCTCCAGAAATCAAAACCATTTGAATAAAAATAAATTATATAAGGCTTTAATGAAAGATAAATTTCATAAGTAATCAAACAACAAACAGCAGTTGAAATTAAATGAAATGAGCGCTTTATACCTATTGAATTAAGGCAGAAAGAAAAACTCAAAAGAAAAAGAAAAGAACTTAAAATTCTCCCAAGATCATGGAAAAAAATTGAAATATTGGAGGCAAAGAAAAAAGATATTATAGTTATAATAATAAACAATATATAAAGCCGTATAAAAAGAATATCTAAAAGGGATTGGACATATTTAAAAAAAGACTTCTTATTAATTAAAATAAGAAATATAAAATTTAAAAGCGAAATACTAAACCATTGCGGGCCTATAGAGTCATAAGATCCGAGTGGGATATATATTATCAATAAAAAAGATAATATTATGTAAATATAAATAATAGCTAAATTGAATTTCATAAATGTAAAAGTAAAAAAAATGCCTCTCAAATGAGAGGCATTTTTAAATGTTAATCTATGAATTATTAAGAAGCCTATAAGAAAGCTGTCATATCAACTCTTGCAGCAGCAATAGTTGCAGCAGAAACAGTAGAAGTTGTACTTGTACCATTTTTCTCAACTACAGAAGCACCATCATCTAAAGTTGCGCTAGCAGCAGTATTAGGACCTGATATAGCGATAGCCGTAGCATTAGTTATAGAAGACGTAATTGCTCCGGCAGTACCTGCAACATTAGATACAACTCTAATGTAACCTGTAGTAGTTGGCTGATTCGCAGCTACGATAGTAGCAGTCATTGCAACAGGAGTTAATTTAGAAACATTTTCCCAAACTCCCCAGTTAGCAATCGTGAATGCAGCAGCATTAGAACCTTTTCTACCACCAGTGAAATTAGTTTGAGAAGCATCAGTATCAACAGCAACTGTAAATTCAGCGTTAGCTTTTTTCGCTAAAGCAGCGTTTACTGCGGCCATGTACTTAACTTGTACAGCATCTCCATCAGCTAAAACACCAGTAGTACCTGTTACAGTAGATCCGTTAATAGTTAATTCATAATAATCATTTGCAGCAGCAGCAGCAGCAGCATCATGATTAATAGAACCTATATAATTTCCTTTTCCAACACTTACAGTTACTCCAGCAGTAGTAAATCCTGCTACGTTTGCAGCGTTAGAAGCCCAAGTATTAAGCTCATATATACGATCTGAAGTTGTCCCAACTGCGCTAGAAACAAATCCGTTAACAGAAAGTACCGAAGCACCTGTTACTTCAAATTCATTTACTCTAGCTACAGCATCTGTAGATGTTGCATCAGATTTGATATTCAAATCATAATTGATGATTGTATGGTCAGTACCAGGGTTATTTGTTGCAACCCCAGTAGCAGATGTAGATACAAGTACATCATCAGCAATAACTTTAACACCACTTCCAGTTGTAGCTGTAGCTGCAGCTATAGCAGCGTCAAAATAAGCCTTTAACGGAGAGAAGTCAGCAGAAGTAATTTTCTTAGCCACAACAGGTGTAACACCAGTAGCTGAAGCTTGTTGTACGTTTTCGATAACTAAATCATTACCAGAAATATCAACAGATGCAGCAGCAGAAGAAGTTTTTAATGCAGCAAAAGAAACTGTAGATAGTTCAGTGTTACCAGTAATTTTAAGTCCTTTTAATCCATCCACTTTACTAGCAGTAACTGAAGTTAAGTCTAGGTTATCTTTAATAGTTAAAGAACCTTTTGCCAAAGAGGTGTAAGGAATGTCTATCGAAGTTAAATCAGTTCCTGTAATAGAAACATTTAGAGCTGAACCATCAAAAGTAAGAGATGTTAAATCTGCACCAGCAGAAATTGTAATATCAGAAAAAGTTCCTCCTAAAATTAGTGTATCTAAATTAGCTGAATTTGAAGTTACATCCATATGATTAGCCGTTGTAACAGAAGTCATAGTAGATGCAGCAGCAATTATATGAACTGAATTAGCTTTAGGGAAAACACTATTAATAGCGATTACCGCACCTGCAGCTTTTCCAGGATCAACAGCTGGTAAAACAGCTGTTTTTGCTTTTGCAAAAGAAGAAGAAGCAGAAAGAGACTGCCATTTTGGCAAGTCTACAGACGCTATTCCGTCAGCAACGATTTCTCCTTTAGCAAACAATGGCGCTTTTAAAGTAGATGCATTAACAATAGTTAAAGATTCGAATGTAGTAGCAGCTGCTCCACTTGTAGTTGTTAAATTTGCAAAAGCAGATAAATCTACTGTAGCAGCGTCACTAGTTGTAATAGAAATAGCACCATCATAAGCAGTTAAGGCTGACAAGTCAACGCTTGTGGCTTTAGAAAATGATAACGCTCCTAATCCAGAAGTAACATGAGTAAGAGCAGGTAAAGAAACTGAAGTAGTTAAATCACCACCAGTTAAAGATAAAGCTGTTGTAGAAACAAAGGCAGGTAAAGATATATCACCAGGTTGAGATAAAGTAAGATTCTTTGCCCCTGTTAGCTTAGTAAAAACTCCAGCAACTGTAGAAGATACAGAAGCAGTGTAAGTTACATCACCAGTTACAGAAACCATTTTACCCATTAAAGTAGCTACATCGGCATCAGACATTGTCTGAGTATGTGTAATAGTAACACCACCATTAATGATTGAAACTTTATCACCTAGAGCTAAAGCAAAATCTAATTCTGCTTGCGAAGAAACAGTTAAAGTTCCATTAGTAGGAGCATAAATATTGCTTTGAGCTAATAACTCAGCTAAATCTGCTTGAGCTGTAGTCAAATTGGCTTGCAAAGCAGCTACTTCAGCAGAAGTTGCAGCACCAGCTAAAGCAGTTTTTAACTCAGCAACAGTATCAGCTAAAGTAGCCAATGACGACTCTAGACCAGAGATATCAGTTGCAGGAGTTACAGGAATGTTAGCGATAGCACTCTGTAAAGATGCTACAGTTCCCTGTAATGCAGTTAAACCTGAAGACAAAGAAGAAAATCCTTCAATTTGAGACTTCAAAGTATTAATCTGTGTGTTAAGATCATCGAATTGATCATCATAGTTTGTACATGATGACAAAACCACCATGGACGAAATTAATAAGTAAGAAAATAGTTTTTTCATGTTTGAAATGTTAAATAAGTAATTAAGTGTTGAATTTAAAGTGTAATTCTTTTGTTCTAAAATTTGATTAGTAATACGTTTTTGGTTCATAGTCGTTAATTAAAGCGTGTACAATGCGATTTGGAAACATCTATACCGTGCAAAAGTGTGAAACTAACCGTTGGCTGTTTTCACTTTTTCGACGAAATACATTATATCTATAGACCAGTGGTGTTAAACCATCGGCTAAAGAAACAGTAGTTTCGCTGTATAAAAATTAAAAATCAGGCTGTAACACCTATTAATAGTCAAATTTACATTATTATTTATAATTTGAAAGTTTTTATTACAAAATGTGCCCTTCCATACTGTATTTGAGCTTTTTATATTCTTTGATTTGTATTTGTAGTTTATTTCTTACATTTGTAATTCCTAATTTCTTGCCTTTCTATTTATGCTGGTTTTCATTAATGACGACTAGCAAAACAAACATTTTAAAATATTTAGATCACTTCATAGCTAATGCTAAGTTTAGAAGCATTAGTGGCGGTAGGATTGGTTTGTCTGTTCGTGCAGTAGCTAACTACACTAATTTTAGGATTGTTTTCAAAGATTTCGAAACCTTTCTCTCCGGAACCATTTATTTCACAGAACTTAATAAAACCAATGTAGACGCTTTTAAACATTGGCTTTTAATAGAGCGCAATTACTCAGACAATCATGCAGGGCGTTTGATGGGCACCCTTAAAACTATTTGTGTAGACGCTAAGAAGAATGATATTGAAGTTCACCCTTATATTAATTACGTATCTGGCTTTGCACAATCCAGACAAGATAAGCTTATAAATATTCTCACTTTTTCTGATCTTGAAAGAATAGAGCGGGTTCAATTGCCCAGTGAAAGAT
>OCVQ010001753.1_pt1 | contig 15706 bp, 20 predicted proteins | sample 1539061 | NCBI WGS metagenome assembly OCVQ01 (sample SAMEA3355526, study PRJEB22509) | marine metagenome | biome: marine; feature: river plume; material: water | place: USA | collected 2010-08-08 | depth 0.5 m | reverse complement strand
ATGTTCTATATCATGGAAATCTTCCCAATTTTTAACTTGGCTGAATTCAGTTATTACTTGTTTAACGGTTTTAATATTTTGTTGTTCAAAACCTCCTGCTACATTATATATTTCTCCAATTTTACCACTTTCAATTAATGTAATTACCGCATTCGCAGTATCATCAGCGTGTAACCAGTTTCTATAAGATAATCCTTTATTATGTAATGGAATTTTACGTCCTAAACTTAGTAATTTAACTGATTTAGGTATTAATTTTTCTACATATTGTCCAATTCCATAATTATTTGTTGGACGAATAATCATATATGGTACATTATGAGTTCTACCCCAAGCCATTACTAACATATCTGCTGCTGCTTTAGTTGCTGAATAGGGGTTTGATGGTTTTAGTAAATGTTCTTCATCGTGTGCTCCTTCTTCAATATCACCATACACTTCATCTGTACTAAAATGAAGTAAAATTGGTTTTTGAGTATTTTCTCCTCTATGATTTTTGATTAATTCTAAAAGGTTATGTACACCATCTATATTTGATTTAACAAATTCAGTGCTGCTAGCAATTGAATTACCAACGTGTGTTTCAGCAGCTGTGTTAATCACAAAATCACAATCATATAAAAACTTTAATTCATTAATATCACAATGAACAAATGAGAAATTTGGATATGATTTAAATTCATCTAATAAATCTTTATTGGATGCATATGTCATCTTATCAACACCTTTTACATACCATCCTTTATCAAGACATTTTCTTGTTACATAGGATCCAATAAATCCCAGACAACCCGTTACATATACTACTTTCATTTACTAAAAAATTCTTTAATTTTATCACATACATAATCTACATCCTCAACGGTCATCCCATGATGTGCTCCTAATAAGAAACCATTCTTCATAATTGCATCTGCATTCTCAAAATCCTGTAAATATTCTCTATAGATAGGATGACGTGTTACGTTTCCTGCAAAGGTTACTCTAGTTTGAATATTATTCTCTTCTAGGAATGTTAGCAATTCTAAACGTCTTTCTGTTTGTAATGGAATAGCCAACCAATTTGGTTCAACGCTATCGTCCGGAAGGATTAGCTCCTTGACGTCTTTTAGGTTCTCAAGGTAACGCTCAAAGTTTGTTCTACGTTTGTGCTTGTAGTCTTCAAATCGCTCTAATTGAACTAGACCAAAAGCAGCACTCATTTCGCTACATTTCATATTATATCCTAATACTCCATAAAGGAATTTGTGATCATATGGAATACCATCAACTTTATGATTAAAACGATCATCCATAATCTCTGAGTTATCTCCCATTCTTCCCCAATCTCTATATTGTAATGCTCTATCTACATACTCTTTGTTGTTAAACATAACCATACCTCCAGTACCACCTGCTGTGATAATATGACTAGCATAAAAACTTGTAGTTGATACATCAGTACTTTCTGTGTATGTAATTGTATCTGCAGAGTCTTCAATTACGATAATATCTTCACGACCAATACGAGTCAACTCACTCTTTAATAGATCCCAGTCTGGTTTGTTACCAATAAGGTTTGGAACCATGATAGCTTTAACGTCCTCTGTAATCAAGTCTAAGATACTTTGAACCGAAGGAACATAAGATGTTAACTCTACATCACAGAATACTGGTTCATATCCTAACTGAATGATTGGTGCTAGTGTTGTTGAGAATGTACATGCTGGAGTGATAATCTTTGATCCTTTAGCAAGTCCCAAAGCTGCGATTGCTAACAAACAAGCTGAAGAACCTGAGTTAACAAATACTCCATACTTCTTACCGAATCGTTTAGCGATCTTCTCTTCAAACTCAATTGAGCGAGGACCAAATCCTGCTAACCAACCGTCGCGAAGACAAGATTCAACTGCTTTTATTTCTTCTTCCCCATAAGACTCAAACTTATTAGGAGCATACCATACTTTTTTCATTTTATATAATTTTATATTTAGGATACTGTTTTAAATATTTGTATAATATTTTGTTTTCTAATTCTTTATCTATATATGGATCATAATAAGGATGAGTATATATAATTTCTAATATTGATTTTAGTCTATATTGAATCATTTCTTCTTCATTAATATCAGGATTTGAATCTACAACAGATATTCTGCTTTTCCAAACTAATGGTAAATCTTCTAATGTAAACTTATAATCAGTTCCTGATTTATCGTAGGCGTAATAATTTGGATTTTTTGGGTTTATATTAATCCATCCTTCTATATAATCATCATATCCATATCTTATTTTAATATCATTTTCAAAAAAACCAGGAGGGATATCAAGGGCAGGACATTGATTATTTGTTATATATTGATGATAATATCCATCAAAATGTCTAAATATTTCTTTATATGGGGAAATTAATATTTGTTTAATTATTGGACTTTTAATTAAATTTTTTATTTCTTTTAATCCTATTATTCCTGTTCCTTCAGTTCGAGCTAATTCTAGTTTACCCGAGGGGAATGTATTAGGGGGGAATTGGAGTTGGGACCAATCTCCTTCTAAAAACCAATTTTTATAAATTTCTTTAGTTATAATATTCAAACTATCAAAAATTAAAGTTGTTTTAGAAAAGTAATTATCTTTTAATTCATAATCTGAAGTAAATGTCGGAGGTTGGGATTCTCCTTTAAATAAATCTATATAACATCCTTTAGCTGTTCTAATAGCTTCTGGGAAATGGGATGTAGAAATAGTTAAATTTTCTCCATATGTATCTCGTAATTGAGTTAATTCTTTTAAGTAATCTATTGAACTATCAATAAAAATATGATCATGATTTCCTTGATAAAATATTAAATCATCATTTATTAAATTATAAGTATTAATCCAATCTTCTTGAAACAAATTCCTTTTATCTGAATAAAATATTTCAATGTTTTTAAAGGTTTTATATGCAAATTCTTTTAATTCTTGTTTTCGATCTAAAGAGATATAATCTGGGTCTAATTCTAAATTAAGAATTACTCTTTTCCAAGGATAAGCAACAGCATAGCTAGCTAAACTATATTTTAAAATATCTAATTTATTGTAAGTTTTTAAATTACCTCTGTCGTAACCAACTCCTAAACTTTCCCATTGCCCTCCAGTAGAAGACTTATTAGTAATAAAAACATTAAATAATAATACCATTTTAATAATTTTTTATGTAGTTTGAGCAAATTCCAATGCATTGATTAATATCTTCTTTATGTATTTCGGGCATTACGGCTATACTGTTTTTAATAGGTTGCTTGCCTGGGTACGCCCAGGTATAATTTTTAGATGTTAGGGTTACTGTATCATGTTCATGCCAGAAGTAATTAATATCAGATTTAAATTTATTAAAAAATTCTAATGCTTCTATATTTTTGCAATGTATCCATAACTTATGGTTTCTATCATCAATCCAATTAATATTAATTTTATATTGAGGTTTATCATGTCCTAAAAATAATATTCTATTTGTCACCCATATGTCAACCTCAACATCATATCCTAAACAAATAGCATCGTCAATATATTCTGGGTTATTCTCTAATTCGGGGGAGGGGCCATTTATATTTCCTCTATGTGATATTAAAATCATAATTTTTTAATATAAGCTGTAGGGCACATATAATTTAAGGATTTAATTTCGATATTTCGTTCTTCAATAAATCTATCTACACCTTTAGATTCACTCCATTTATTATAACCATATTCATCAAATACTACAATTCCTCCCTTTGTTACATTATCCCATAAATTAACTAATGTATTATAAGTAGGTTCTTCTAAATCAACATCCATATACATTAATGAGATTTTAAATCCGGGATTATTTTCTGAGTATTCTTTGCTTGTGGTAGATAAATCTCCATCTACTAATTCAAAATCTGTATTTAAGAATCCATCTTGAATTAATTTAGTACTTAAATAATCTTTAAAAGATGTTTCATGGGTAAAATTTCTTTCTTTAAATAATACATCCATTGCTTCTTTATCAGTTTTATTATTGATTGAAGATATTAATTGATCAGTATCAAAGAAATCAAATCCAACTACTTTTTTAGATGAATTTGGATTGTAAAGTCCTTTTAATTTTAAAAATGTATATAATCCTGTACCTTTAAATACTCCACATTCTACAATATCTCCAGGAATATCTTTTACTTCATTATAAAGTAAAGTTCTAGATATAAGTTTACTAAATACTCTTCTATCTTCACTTAAAATAAAAGAATTAAAACTATCAAATAGTGATTGATGTTCCTTAGTTAATTCTAAGTTGTCTAATTTTATCATTTTATATATTATAGTGTTCTAAATAATATTTTAAATCCTCAGGTGTACCTAACCCCCACATTCCATTAGTGTTGAATGTTCTAATTTCTTTACAATCTTTAATTGCTTGATTAAATACAGGGCAAACATAAAATTCATTATTTACTCGAATATTTTTTTCAATCATTTGTTCTGCGTATTTAACAAAATCCGAACCATGTTTCCAAAAATAATAACCTACAGTTGCAATGTTTGAAATTGGATTTTTTTCTGCTACTTCGGTTACTAATCCATTTTCATCAATTTTAGCAAATGACCATTTTGGGTGTGTAGCTGTAAATGAGACAATACCTCCATCAGCATTAGTTTCTTGCATTTTATACATAAATTCATTTGAATCCCATTCTACAAATTGATCAGAATTAGCAAAGAATAATGGATTATCGTTATCAATATAATCTTTAGCTAACAATGCGGTACATGCTGCCCCTTCAGTTAATCCATCTGTTTCTACTATTTTACATCCTGGGGTTAGTAGGTTAAGTAAGGTATCTAGGTTATATTTTTCACGATGTGCTTTTTGAACTACATAGATGTAATTAGCATCTAAATTCAAATTTTCAATCACAACTTGAATCATTGGTTTTCCATTAACTTCAATCAATGGTTTTGGAAATGTATAACCGGCTTGCTCAAATCTACTCCCAGCACCAGCCATTGGGATTAATACATTCAGTTTTTCATTTTTCCACTTAGGAGTCATATTTACTTGATTGTTTAAATGTTTATAAATGTTATCATACGTAATATCTTTTGGGGATTCAACCCTCATTACATGAGATTTAGATCTACTTGCTGCTAATAATCCAAAAGGTGAATCTTCAACAATTAATGTTTCTTCAGGTAAGCAACCTACCATTGAAATAGCTTTCCAATAGATTTCAGGGTGTGGTTTGCTGTTTTTAACATCTTCGTTAGATAAGATTAGGTCAAAATATTCAATAATCCCTAATTTAGATAATACTGTTAAAACTGTTTTACGAATACTATTACTACAACAAGCTATTTTATATCTTTGATCAACTAATGAGCTAATACAAACTTGTAATTGTGGTGAAGGTTTTAAATCGCTAAGTTTTTTTAATGTTAAGCGTTGTTTTTCATCCCAAACTTGTTTGTATAATTCTATTGGTAATCCTTTTTCTTTGGTTAACATTTCAAGTTTTTGATTAGTTTTTAAACCATCATATTTACTTAAATGTTCGTTCCATTCTATAGAATATTTAGGATCTAGGGCTTCGTTTAGAGCATCAAAATGTATATTTTTAGCTTCTACTAACACACCATCTAAATCAAATATAATTAATTTCATAATGTATTATAATAATTGTTTTGCTTTTCTTGCTTATCTATTGTTTTTGGGTGGTATAAGCAATATTCTTCTTCTGAAGGTAAAGTAGACATTATTTTATATCCCTCTAGCACTTCATGTACTTTATTTTTCCATTTGATTTCTGGCTTATTTTGCCAAATGCGCCATTGATAGTCGGGAAAATTTACCCATCCATTTGAATTAACATTCCATCCCCATTGTTGAATATGTTTATCTGTTAATCCCTCTACTGTGTTAATTCGAGGTACTAATAGCACATCTACTGTTGGGTTACCTTCAATAATATCAGGTAAATATTCTATTAATGTTTTAGTAGGAATTTCATCTGCATCTATCTGAAATATATAATCTCCAGTACAGTAGCTAGTTAGTTTGTTTTTCCAATTTGCAAAATGTCTTTCAAATTTTCCTGAATACCAACTAAATTCTCCATTAACTGAATGGGATCTTAGGTATGCTTCAATTTCTTTGTCTCCATTTGCTTCATCAAATAATACTACAATATCATCTTGAGCTCGTTTATGTTTGAGTAAAAAGTTTATCAATCGTTGGATCTCTAAAAACTCAGTACAAACGGTAATTGCATAACTTATTCTCATACATTTTATTCAGGTAATATTCCAATATATGAAAGAGCATCCATATAATCACGCTCTTCAAACTTTTTCATGTTTATCATATCCATTCTATATTCCATAAATTCTCCAGGTTTACCAGGGATTGGATATTTCTTTTTATCTTTTTTAGATACTTTTATAGCTTTAACAGCTGCCCATCCCCAATTTTGGGTATTTGTGCCATTGGCAAATACCATTCCTTTGTCAGCAATGTTTAGTGTTTGTGGCAACCAAATTAAACCAGTTTCAGGATCAGTCCAAGCTAAATCTTTATACAATTCAGGTAGTGTCTCTATTTGAGTTTGATAAAATTCATGTCCCTCTTTCATAAATGAATTAGTCCAAAATCCACATGATAAACTTTGAAAATTTTGTATTTCTGGTGTTACTTGAATTTTGTAACATAAGTTCCCCCCTGATTTAGGGCAGTCAACTATTTCTTCTTTTTGCATTATTCTACGGGTTTTAATTTTGGTAATTCTATTTTCTTTAATTTTGGTAATTCAATCTTTTTTAATTGAGGTAATTTTAATTGTACCTGTTTTGGAAATTCAGGGATTTTTAACGCAAATAAGTTACCTAGTTTTTCTTTCATTTTTTCATATGAAAATTTAGTACGGGATTGAAAACCTTGACGCTTTGCATTTTCAGAATATCCTTTATAGTTTTCAAATACATCTTTTAAATAGTGTCCTACGTGTCCTGTATCTACCGAAAACCATTCTGCATCTGCTAGCAACATATGATTTGCTGCTGAAGGGTGGATTTTAGTCATTGTACCTTGGAGTAATGTTGTAAATTCAGAGTTTAAATAATCTACAGGTCCACTCCAATTTGATGCAATTATTGGTTTGTTTACAAGAGAAAATTCAAGTAACGGGCGGCCAAATCCTTCTCCTTTAGTTAGATTAACCATTGCTTTAACTTTTGAATGGTTATAGATTTCATTTATTTCTTCATCCGAAAATTCACCATGTAGTAAATATACATTAGGTAAATTATTTGATTTACAAGAATCTTTAATTTGTTTAACTCTTTTTAATATTCTATCTCTATCTAAATAAGAAGAACCTACAGTTGATGTTTTTAATATAAGTGCAGGTTTTTTAGATTTGTTTTTAAATGTTTCATAGAATGCTTTAACAAGCAATCCTACATTTTTTCTATCTTCTCCCATTTGACCTTCCATCCAATGGCCTACAAATAAATAAGCAAATTCCTCTTTAATATTAGATAAATCAAATGTAGATTTTACTGGTTTATATACATCTGTATTTACACCCTCAAATATGATTTCATTTTCTCCATTCCATTCAAGCGTTCCTTGAGATTGGTTTGTTTGTTTGTCTCGTTTCTCCCATTTACTATTTTTTAATACATCAATTGTATGTTTTGATGATCCTAAAATCAAGTTCATACGATTACAACCTTCAATCCAATCACCAGGGGCAATAGTTGATTCAATTCCTGCGGTGCATCCAATGTTATATTTTCCAACAGGTTGAAATTCATTTGGAACTGTAATTTGCATCCAAATTTCAGGTTGGTTAGGGGGTTGAACGTTTAAAATATGTTTAGACAAAAACTCCCATTCAGGATTGTTTTGAATGAATCCTTTTGGTGTTTGTCCCCATCTTTGAGGTAATATTTTTACTTCATATTTATCTAATTCAATTATCGCTTTAACGATATCTCGTGAACGTGATCCATATCCACTGTAAGTATCAATTGGGCACGAAATTAAAAATGTTGGTTTACTCATAACTTTATTTTAATATACAAATTTGTGATTAATTGTGTTTTCTTTTACTTCATTGCAATTGATTAACTCATATTTTTCTCGCGGAGTCCACATGTTAAATAATTTATCTATCGCGTTTATTGCTTTAATTCCCATATCCTCTCCTGTAAAACCTACATCATTTACAGCCCAATGTCTGCCTGTAGCTCCAAGTTCTTTTCTCATTGGTCTACCTAAAGCATATACTTCAGATATTCGAACAGCTGCATCCTCTGCTGTGCATCTATCATCCCAAATATATGGTGTTTGAGGTGAACCTTGGATTGAACGGTTTGTTGGATATACTGGGAATGCCCAGCAACCATGATTTTTATATCTTCCAGTATGGTTTGAAGGTACTTCGGGAGAAGGTGTATACCATTTTCCAAATTCATCTTCAAATCCCATTTGATCTTGCATACCACCTGTTACATTAGCTATAATTACAGTTCCTGCTAAAATTGCTTCCGTTAATGATAAACCCCATCCTTCATTTGAAGTTAATAGGATTTGTGCATCCGCAATATTATACATCATGTTTAATTGTTGTGGTGAAAGTGGATTAGTTGAAAAATATATTGCATCTGGATAATCATTAAATAATATTTCACGCACTGCGTTTAAATCTGTTCCATGTTCGCTTACTATTTCTGTATGCATTAATAGAGCACATTTAGCTGCTTTTTCTTTAGGTAAAGTATCTAAAAATATTTTAAAAGCAAGCATTGTGTCCGGAATTTGTTTTCTTCTAATGTTTCTTGAATTAAAAAATACAACAAAATCTTTTTCTTTACCACCAAATATAGTAGACTTTAATGTCTCTAATTCTTTTAGCTCATTCTCTTTTACAATTGGATAATATACATCGTGATTTAAACCGTGAGGAACATACTCAATTATTTTTTTACCTCTTTTTTCATCTAAAACAAGCTCATTAATTAATTTAGTTTGCTTTGAAATAGCTAACAATGCATCACACGATTCGTAAAATGCTTTATTGTATAGCGGTGCTGGGTAATCATCCCAAATGTTTAAATAAATGATTGGCATGTGTTTTCTAATCTCGTTTTCAATTGCAAACAACCATTCAAAATATCTTGGATCAGTAATTAACATGATTGCATCTGGTTTTTCAACCTCAATCATGTGTCTGATTAAATCAGCATCTCCATAGTTATCTACAGGATACAGAAAAACAGAAGCGTCTGTTAATTTTGTGTTTGTGTTTGTGTCTTGAGATAAGTCAAAACGTTTTCCTTTTTCAGGATGGTTGATTGCACCTGCAATATTTACCCAATTAAAATGTTGAGCTGTATTTAATACTAGCTCTTTTGCTATAGTTGCTACTCCAGAGTGTACTCTAATGTCGTCACAAATTAGCATGATTTTTTTCCTCTCGTTTTGAGGAAGATAATTGAAACTTGAATTCATATAACTTTATTTTGTTTTTATTTAAATGTAATAACTTAATTTTGTTCTTCCAAACTTAAATCGTTATGATTGTGAATTTGTCTTTTAAATTCATCATCTGTTAAGTAAAGGTGAATTGCTCGTTCCGATAGTTTTTGGAAAGAGAATTTACGTTTAATGCATTCTACTCTAAATTGCTCAAATAGATCTTTATCTAATTTGACACTTGTTAATTGTTGGTTTTTTTCTTGGTTCATGTTTTATATTTTAAATTAATACTATTGAATATTGTTTAGCTAAATCACATTCTGGATTTTCAATAATTTTTTTAATATGATACTCTGAAAGGTTAGTATCATGGCTTTTACATAATGCATTAAGAGAATTATATATTTTTCCATTATATTTTACTTTGGTTGGATTTCTTTTAGATATTTTAAATATTTTTCCTTTTTCCCATTGTTCTAAAGTAGAACAAATTTCTTTGTTTTGGAGAGAATGACCTTCTTTTAATAGTTTTTCTATCCAATGTACTTCCTTGTCAAAGAAAAAATCTAAAATTTTCATTGTTATATCGTATCTCCCCAAATGGCTAACATGATCGTAGAATCTTCCTTTAGGGCGAGATGATTTTCCTACATAAAATATATTTTCGTCCCTATTTATTAAACAATAAATATAAACTTTAGTACTTTTCTCCATAATATGTTAATATGTTTGTATATTCGTATTATACATATATAGGGATGGTTAGTAAGTTGCTTTACAAACAATACATTTATAAAAAGGACACCAATTACAATTTTTATGTGGTGTTGGTTGATGTTCAACATCTTTATATCCATTTCGATCAAATGCTTGTTCTATAAATTCCTCAATTGATTTAGATATTTTATTTAATTTTACTTTACCTGATGCAGGTTTAAATAGTTGTACACGTTTGATAACGAATTTATCACTTTCAAATGGTTTACGTTTTACGATCATAAATTCTATTTCTATATTCTCTAATGGTAAATTGTATGTTTCAGAGAAATATTTTTTATAGAGTATAAGTTGAAATTGTTTATTTTCGTCTGATTTTTCTCTCTTGCTCCAACCTTGTTTACTGGTTTTAATATCTATGATTTTGATTGTGTTTGTTGGCTCGTGGTACATTACAATGTCAAGGTAACCTTGAAACATTACATTGTATAGTTTTGGAGAGGGGTGGAGTATAAGAGGCAACTCACATCCTACTAAATGCCAACCGCGTTTAGAAAAATATTTGTTTCTGTTTTTAGCAAATTCTCTTATGATTTCTACCCCATCTTCAAAAAATTCCCTAAGTTCTTCAGGGGAGGTAAAGTGTTGGTTATTGTTTGATTTGTATTGCTTTTTATATTCTTCACGTAATGCATCTTCGAGCATTTCGTATGTGTTTAGTTTATCTGCTTCTACTCCACTTTTTTCATACATTGTAGTTAAATATGCTTGGATAACTTCGTGTAATGCTGTTCCAAAAACAGTGTGGATAGAGGAAGTAAATTGTTTATATCCTTCTTTGTATTGGAGTGACCATTTTTTAGGACACTCATTGAACATGGATAATTGAGAATATGAAATAGATTTTTGAGTTGCATAATCTATTGTTGGTAATTGTTTACTTTTAATCTCTTTTAATAGTAAAGGTAACTTCTTTTTCATTACACAAAGATACAAAAAAAGCCTGCCATAGGCAAGCTTTCTTTTAGTTTTTAAAAATATCCCTGTAGCGATACTAGGATAATTTTTATAGCCGTAGCTATACGGTCCTAAGCCGTGGGTTTAATTTTATCTAATGATTCCTGCTCTTACTTGAAGCATTCTACGTTCATTAATATCTTCTTGAGATCCAATTATTGTACTGTAATCTTCCATTGATAGTGTTTTACCGGAAGCAGCCAATGATATAATGTTTTCTGCTACATCATGTAAATCCATGTCTGTTTGAGCATCTTCTCTAGCGTATTCGAGTAAACGAATAAATAGAGGAACGTCTACTGTAATTATATCTCTTGGGTTCATATTAGTAGTATCCTCCTTGAATTGCTGCCATTTGATCTCTATCAGTTTGGTAATCAATATTTTTGATTTGTTTCATTTCATTATCAAATACATCTTCTGGGCGTCTAGTAATTTTTATAAATTTTTCTATTATTTCTTTAGCATCTTTTTCAGTTAAGTCTTGATTGTTTTTTATATTACTTTCAAATGACTTTAACTGTGCGGAATACATTGGGTAAAGTTTAATTTGAGATAAAATATAATCTTTTATACTTTTACTCCTAATAGTTTGTTCTCCTTCATTTACTTCTTCAACTTCATTTAAACCATATTTTTCACCTAAGAAATGTTCAAACGCTGTTTCATAATCTGCTTTAGCACGTGGTGGGATTTGGTTAATTGATCCAATTCCTACAATTCCTCCAATCATAGATTCGTTTAAAGATTCTTTTTCAGCATCCTCAATTTCTTTATTGATAATAGCTTTGTATTTACCTTCTGTGATAACACCTGAAAGAAATTGCATACGTAATGTGTCTTTTTCCATTTTATATATTTTATTATAAATATTAGGTATTTTTTGCTTCGCGCAATACTATTAAAGCTTTCTGAATATATAGTATATCATCCATTTTTTCTTGGATACTGTGTTCTAGCCATTCTTCTAGTTCTAGATCGTTACGATCTAAATCTGTTCCATACTTTTGTTTTCCAATGGTAGCTCTAGCAACAAATTTGTCTATAATGGAGTCTACAATTGAATCTGTAACCTTAATTTCTCTATTCATTTTTTCAATAATTTTTCTACTTCTTTTTCATCCATTCCCATATCGTAAAGTACCTTTCTGGTGCCATGGTCACGTAATATGTCAATATATTCTTCTGCTTCCCCTAAACTACATTCAAAATGTTTTGCTACATATTCTATCAATGTAGCAGGTTTTTTCTTTGTTTTTGACTTGAGATATTTCAAAAACACTTTGGATTTAGGGATCATTTCTCGATAAATTTGGTATAGTTGGTGTTTGTTATCGTATGGTATTGTTTGAATATAGTTTGCTAATTCAATATAGCGTATATCCATCGATACGTATCGATTAACCACGTAAGAGTTCCATTTATCCCACGATTCTTCCGAAATGTTTTCAATTGGGGTTTTATAGAGGGTGATTTCATTTAACCACCCCCATAAATCCTTAATTTGTTTTTTAGACACTTAATGTAATATCTTTATATTCTTCTTTCAATTCTGAAGGTAACGAATCTGGAAGTATTTTCTTTGATTCTAAATCGTAAAATACAGTAATTGGGATAAGTTGATCTTCATCTGTTCCTGCAATGAATTTAGATACTCTACGGATTACAAATGCTTGTCCGAATAATTTTTCCCCATTAAATCCATCAACTGATGTTGTGTTGTTAAAGTCAATGTTCATTTGTGGGGGTGTTTTTGATTGTGTTTTCATTTGATTTTATTTTGGTTTAAATTGTTTCTATGATTTTGGCTAAAGCCGACATTACATTTATTTCTTTATCTATTCTAAAATTTGCTTGATATAAATGTTCGTTTAATATAATTGCAACGGAGCCTTCTTTTCCAGGAGCATATTTTGAACTGTATTCAAATAAATTACGATACAATTCTTCAAAGTCCTTTGTATTTGAATCCGCTATAATTTGTCTAATGGTAAGCCATTTTTTACTTCCCATCAGTTCCTTCAATACCTCTTTAATATAGTTGTTTGAGGTTAAAACTGTTTTATCTAATTCAATACAGCCATCTTTTACAGACATTTGAAGTACATTTAACATTTTTCTCATGTCAGGATAGTACTGTACTATAAGTGATTTTAAATCTTCAGGTTTATATGAAATAGATAGTTGATCCTTTAATATCCAATCTAAATGGTTGTATACATCTGTTTTTGAAGGAGGTACAATTTTAAGTACTTGGCAACGTGATTGAAGTGGATCAATGATTCGCTCAATAAAGTTACAGGTTAATATAAATCGTGTTGAACGAGAGAATGTTTCAATTACGTTACGTAACGCGGCTTGTCCTTGGATTGTGATAAAATCTGCTTCGTCTAGAATTACTACTTTAATACTTTTCCAAGAGGCTGAGCTAGCAAATCCCTTTACTTTTTCTCTAATAGTGTCAATTCCATTTTCATCAGATGCGTTTATGTAAAGATAATCGCAATCTAGATTTTTAACGATAATTTTTGCTAAAGTAGTTTTACCTGTACCTGCGGGGCCATAAAAGATAAAGTTTTGGATATCACCTTGATCAAGGTACTTTTGTATTGTGTCTTTTACATTTTCGTTACCAACATAGTATTTCAGTTCGGTAGGGCGAAAACGTTCTACATATAACGTATTTTCTTTCATAACCTTAATATACAAAAAAAGCCTGCACTAGGCAAGCTTCTTTGTTTTATTTTATAATCCTGCTAATTTTTTTATTCTATATAAATCGAAATCAAATTCCATTTCCTCTTTTAATGTAGATTTTTTAACTAGAAGTTTTTTACGTTGATCAGATGAAATACCAGTTACAATTAGTTTGTATTGGGTTCCTTCTTCTGTTTTAGTTGTTTCTGTTTCATATTTTACTGTTGGAACCTCTCCAATTTCTTTTTGAAATTCTTTACGAATTTTATCTATTTTATCTAAACTATCTGCTGTTACAGATAATGGTGGAACTGTTTCTGCTTTTGGTTTTTCTACTGTTTTTGGTGCTTCACCACCATCTTGTTCAACATCCACTAATTGAAATTCAACTCCTGCATTGTCCATAATTGTTTTCAATACTTTAGACAAATATGGTTTTGTTTTGTATGGATTTTCAAGTGTATAAGGGAAAACAATTTTTCCATCTTTTACTACATAGTGAATATTTTGTTCCAATTTACCACCATATTTTTTCAAATTGTCTGGTGTTTTCATTGGGAAATAATTAGCACCATATCGTCCAATAATATCTTTTGGAAGTTCTTTTCCGGATAATGTAAACAAATAGTCGTTTATGCTACCATCGTTTCCTTCTGCTTGCCATCTTTCATATCCTGATTCTGCTTCTTTTTCAGCTGTAGCGAATGCTTCAGGTACTCTATTTTTCAAATCAATTAACTTGAATGCTTTTTCATCCTCTGAACGAGTATCCCAATCTTTCCAAGCAGCTCCTGCTTTTTGAGCAGGGATTGAAGGACCAAATGCTTTTACAATAGCTTGTGGATCACGCATGTTTTGGGCATAAATGCCATAATTTGAAATATTATCCATAGCTTCAAGAGCTGCGTCTATATCTTTTGGTTGAACAGCAAGATCGTAATTTACCTTCAATTGGCTCATTCCATCTTCTTCACCTTCAATTTCGCGTAATATATCAGTTAATTTCATAATTATAAATATGTAAAAAAAGAGACCCGTTATTGAGGGTCTCCATATATGTTAAATCGTTTAATGGGTTCAGGTTGAATTTCTTTTTCTTCACTTCGGGTAACATAAATTTTGCTATCTAAAGGAGCTAAAAGAAATTCTACTTTCTCTTGATTTTTGTCAAACCATGCCTCTAAAACATCTGTTAGTGATTTATGGATGATTTTATTTTTATCATCCACGAGCAACCAGGAATCTCCTGGTGGTACTCGTGTAGCGATAAGTTCGTGGTATTCTATTTTTTCTGTTTTCATATTACATCATTCCCATCATAGGATCTATTCCAGATTCTTTTTTGTCTTCTGGTGTATCCACTATTGTACATTCTGTTAATAAAATTGTTCCAGCAATTGATGCAGCGTTCATAAGTGCATTCTTTGTAACCTTGTGGGGATCTATAATACCAGATTCTTTCATATCAACGATAGTTTCTGTTTTGATATTGTAACCACTCCAAACACCTTCGGCTTTACCGATTTGCATATTAATTGGATACATATCAATTTCAGCATATCCTGCATTTTTCAAAATCGTTTCAAATGGTTTACCACATGCTTTGTAAACTAATTTTTTTCCATAGTTGAAATCATCTGAAGCGTCTTTTCCATAAGTAATACCTTCACGAGCATATAATAGAGCTGAACCACCACCTGGTACAATACCATCCTCTAGGGCACATTGTGTAGCGTGAAGTGCATCATCTACTCTATCTTTTTTCTCTTTCATTTCGGTTTCAGTACTTCCACCTACGTGAACTAAAGCAAC
>OCVQ010001750.1_pt1 | contig 15719 bp, 27 predicted proteins | sample 1539061 | NCBI WGS metagenome assembly OCVQ01 (sample SAMEA3355526, study PRJEB22509) | marine metagenome | biome: marine; feature: river plume; material: water | place: USA | collected 2010-08-08 | depth 0.5 m | reverse complement strand
GCTTTGAATTTAGCTTCATTAACCACTGATTCAGCTAACATCATTTCAAGCTTGTTTCTCTTAGCAATAAGCTTTTGAATCTCATCTTCAATCTTGTTTAGCTTATCGCCATATTCATCGGCAATTGGACCACCTTCAACTTCAGCCTCTTCTTCCATGTCAATTAACATTTGACCTCTATCAGAATAAAGATCTTTTAATTCTTGGCTAATGTACCATAGATCATCTTCAGCTTTTAGTCTCTGCTTACCATAAAGAGGTTTGCGCTTTGGTTTTGCCAATTCAGCTTCGCGCTTCATTTTAGCAGCTCTAAATGCGATTAGAACAGGATCGTTCATACCAGCTTCAGTCACCGCAGATTCATAAACCGCAACAACAACGCTACTACTTTTCTCATAACTAATAAGTTCCAGACCCATTTCTTTACCAACGGCTTCAAGCTCATTTTTCGACATGTATATTGAAGTTCTCACCTCGTAACCCTTGCCAGCTTTCGATATTTTCTTGATAGCTTTTTCAGAATTACCAGTTACTTCTTCGAATTTAACAGGATACTCGTATCTAAAATCAGACATGTTACCGCCATATGCTTCGTGAACTTCAACACTAGCTTTTTCAATTGAGTTATACCACTCGTCAATGTTTAAAACCTTTCTCATGTGTAGGTGTGTATTTTAATATTTTACTATACTATATATCAAATAAAGAAGGCCGCCTTTTAAGGGCAGCCTTCAGTTTAAAAAATAGGTATGGTGTTATTAGCCTTGTTGGCTTTCCTCTGCTGGCATGTACTTTGATAGTACTTCAATTTTGCCATCCGCATCTGCGATTGCAGCGATACACTTATCCATCTCTTCGATGATTTGCGGATGCTCACCGATACCTACAGCATTTGTTAGATAGACCTCTAACGTTGCCATTGCTTCAAGCTTGTCTGCTTGATACTTGGCCTTTAAGGCCTGTACTTTTAAATTTGACATAATTACTTTTTGTTTCTAAGGCTTTCTGTATTCAACAAGACGGTGATCATCATACCCATCATTAAGACCTCGTATGTGTCATAATCATTTGAGAATCCAAATACAACGTCAATTAAACGGAAGATCATCCATAGAACGCCAAGAATTGGGAGAATCAAATAAGGAGCCTCGCGAAAAATATCCATGATACCTTCAATGCCGGTACCGAGCCATGTAAGAGCTTTCTTTAGCTTATTCATGTTTACAGTTTTAAGGGTTACTAAATGATTATACTGTTTCTAAAACAAATTGTTTCATATACTGTTGGGCAGCCAATTCCTTGGCCTTGGCTTCAATTTCAACATCTAAGTCCAAACCGTAATCATCGATGTACTCATAAATGTAATCGGCATGGGCTCGCTTGTTGGTTTGCGAAGCATCCTCGTGAATTGTCTTACACGAAGAGAAGTGAACTAGCTGCTTGACGCCAGCTCTCCACGTTGTGGCTGCAAGCTTAAGAGCTTCTTCTTGACTAAGTTCTCCGGGATGGCACCAGTGATGGTGATAGTCAAACGTAATGGGAATACCTATTTTGGCATAAATAGTCTCATGAAGATCTTCCACTGCGTATTGTTTCTCCTTATCATCGTTCTCGACTACTAGTCGAGTGCGCACTGACGGATCAAGCAGCCAGAAGTTAGCACAGAAGCGCGTCATCGCATCCTTTTTATTTGGAGCTGTAGTGTTAACGTGGATATTAATTGCAGCGTATGGTGTACGCGGCAAACACATGAGATCCATGATCTCACCGTGCTGGTTCAAGTCCTTAATCGTCTTGGTAACTACCTTTTCGTTAGTTGACGCTAAGACCGAAAACGGACCTGGATGGAAGGTTAAACGTTGGCCGTATTTCACTGCCAATTGTCCTGCTTCTTCCAATAGCGTGCGAATAGCTTCGAAGTTTGGCAAGTCCTCTAGTTCGTACTCGCTCATCCAAGGAAACATATCGCTGGACATTCGGTAAAGCTTAACACCATTCTGCTCGTTCCATTCAATGATCTTAATCATATCTCGAAGGTTTGCTTCGGCCAGCTCACCAGCATACTCAAGGCCTCTCGCCTCAAAGGTCTTTTTAACCATGCTTCGGCCAATCTTTATTCCTTGATCAGCCAGTGTCATATTGATACAACAGTATCCGTAGTTAGTCATTATACTTTATACTATTAATTCGACAAATGTTTAACATTTTACGCTCCATGTTGGCAGCTTCTTCTAGCGTAAACACATCTATGTCTCGAAAGATCATGCCGTCAGCTGCTTGTACATAGATTTCATCGCCAACAGAATTGACTGCAACAACCCGATGTACGGTCATATCATCCGAGTAAACGATGTGAGTCGTTTCTGCAACTCTATTTAGACGGGCTTGAAACTTCATTAGTTCCAATCTTTTTCGAAAGCATACCAGTAATCTGCACTTGCACAGTCGCGTAAAGCGTCCTTAACCAAAGCAGTCATGGTGCTACCGGTAAACATTGCAATTTGAGCGTTGATCCACATCTCAGCCAAAGCTTCGATGTTTTCCCACTTGCCCATAGCATAGTCACCAAGAGCAGTTGCGATACGGTCGGTAATAGCACGATCATTCATACAACGACTTCCGAAGAGTGCATCTTCTTTGGTTTTTTGAGCCATCTCGACAATCAAGTCACGAAAGTCTTCGACTTTGCGATATACCGAAACGTAGGTTTGAATTGCATTATAATTATCCTCCGAGATCAGACTGGCGTAACTGCCGGCACCGTTGCACTTTACGTCTGATACATTGAATTTAGGAGCTGATTTAGTCATGTCTTTGTTTTTGATTAATGATTACTGTGCTAATATACCACAAATATTTTAACTTGAAAAATCTGGGTTAAAACTTTTCTTAATAATTTTATGTTTTTTTGTGTAAGTTTCAATCAATGATTCACCGATTCCCAATTCTTCAATGATCCACTTGTTTGGAATAATGGGCTTACGCTTATTGATGTTTAGAATGTCATCAATTTTGACATCATCAAAAATGGCCATTTCGGGCTTTGAACTCAATCGCTTACGAAATACTACAACTACTTTCATTACTTTACGCCTAAGTAGTTAAGAACTGCAGTCCAATTTGGGAAAGCTTCAGTACCGAAGTGAATGTGCTTGCCTTTGAACTCACCAGCACCGTTCTTGGTACGATCGTCGATCAAGTAGTCACCCATTAAAAGGTCTTTACGGTGTGAAAGCATCAAACGCTTATGAGCATATTTACCCAGATTATTTTGAACCCAAATGCGTTTATCCATCCAAGCCTGGGGATTACCCCATGGGGCAGTACTCAAGAAGAATACTTCATACTCTTCGGATTCAGACATCTTTTTGATGGCTTCAATTGCACCTTCAATGGCTGGTGGATCTAAAAACAGACCCTTATCAACGCTGGTCAACATACCAATTTTAGCTAGACCTTGTTCTCCGTGTCGAGCTACAACATTGGCTTCAAGATCAACCATAACTCCATCTAAGTCTACGTAAACTATTTTCTTATTCATATTCGATCTTTAATTACTGGGCTAATATACACAATTCTTGTGACATGATAAAATCCTTGGTCACTTTTTTTACAGCTCCGCCCGCATGTTTTTTTGAGATGTTGTAAGGAACGATCCAAGCGTGGTGATCGTCCTTATGGATAACGCACCACGCCCCATCGTTTGCAACAAAAACTTCAGTTTTGGTAGCTTGCTTCTTCTTACGCATTGAGCATGTCTTTAGCATCTCTCACATCAAACGAAATGTTGTTAATGGCATGTGCAAAAGACAGGTTGCCTTCGAAATACTGATTAACAGAATCTTGAATATCCGTCATGAGCATTCTGAATTCACGATTCTCACGCTGTTCCTTTAAGCGCTGTGCGTGTTCGGCTGCAAGTTGCTTGTACTTTTTATGAGTCTTGCGATAGTTGATCACAGCACGAGCCGCACATTCCATACGCTCTTCATGTGTGGCAAGCATTACACGAGATTTGGCCTTAAATGTACGAGGTTCACCCATAAAGGTGTACTCACGTTCATACATGCGAGTCGGATTCAATTGATAAATTTGTTCGTCTGACCAGCGACCATTGGTCATTTTAACGCGTCCAAAACTACGACGAACGTATCCATTCTCGTAGAGGTTGTAATAGACCCGGGCTTGCGGATCGTAATAACTGATTGTTCCGTTGTCAGCTTGGCGTTGTGAAGTTACTTCAACGCACTTTAGGGTGTCTAATTTATTCATGGTTAAGCAGATTTGCGGGTGTTAATTAAACGAGTTACATAGCGACAGTATTCGAAGCCTTGATTGTCAACGAAGTAGATGTCATCGTTCAAGGTTATAATATAAAACTGGGATTCCTGAGGATCCAAGATGTCAGCAAAGAAACCATACTGTTCGTACATTTCAGATGGTAATTCAACCTCTGGTAATTTCATCATAGCCTCTTGGATAGCGTCGGGCAGGGTTGAGAAATCTGTGTCATCAACGTCTAATTCGGTTGAGGGCTTACGATCCATAACGATCATCTCACAGTTGAAGGCTTCGTAGAAGAGCTCTTGAATTTGCGACTTAGTCATGCTTTTTTCTTTTTGGTTATACTACTAATATACAAAATCTTTTTGACATGGGACATAGTCTCAGTCATTTTTTCCGGATTCAAGTGCACTTTTTTGACCAAAGAAGATGTTGCAAGCCTCTTCGTAGTCTGCTTTAATTTCATCGGTCTCAAACCCGTCCTCAATGGCCAAGATGTAATCGAAAATAGATTCCATCACAAACATCGAATCATCATCTGTCATGGAATCTATAGCGGCGCTGTATATGTTGTATTCAACATTGAGTTGGTCTGCGATCATGTGATCGAAAAGGTAGATGAGGGCATCTACGCCGCGGGATTGTTTTTTCATGTTTGTTACCATATTAGAGTTGCTATACCTACTTTTAATAAAGGCGTTGATTGAAAGTCCGTAACGTGGACAGATCCGCTAAGCCAAACATCGCGATACACTCGATAAGAGGCCAGACCATAACTGAAAACAGGTATCTTATTTGTTTCTCCGGATTCGTGTGCAGAATGGCCGTAACCGAATCCAACATCTACCATTCCACGTGGATTTGATTTTGAACCGATGATTGCAAACTTACCGATAGTAGCACCAAATACATTAGTATATGCAAGGCCATGGTCTTCCACTTCGGTCTTTCTCATAAAATTTGGATTTGTGGTTCTAACATCCCAACCAGCTGAGAAACCATACTCGACCATTTGAACTCGTCCAGACACACCGCCACCGATGGTACTGGGTGTAAGACCACTGTAAGCTCCCATGAAAACTACAAGCCCTTCGCGTGGCATACGCTGTGGTTTGTACTTCTTTAACTCATAGTGCATACCGCTGCGCTGCTTAGTCACTCTAAACGATGGGCAGCGGTCTTGGGCCAAACCAACGATTGGCACCAAAAGAGCTAGGGATAGAATTAGCCCCTTCACTTAATAGGAATTTGACGTGAAACCAAACTAGCGAACGGATGTTCAGCGATAGTTAAAACGGCACACTGGTTATCGTACTGATCTCGCTGGTGTTTGGCAATCATTTGAGCCTTTGAAATGGCATGATCGTCACTGCGAGCATCGATGTAGAAATCCATCGTCACGATGTAGCGCTTACTCTTGATCATTGTTTTTGTGTTTAGGCTTACGGGTATACTTGTTTTTATCACCATGATGCTTCTGGATCATCTTACGACGGATGATCTGAGCTACGTGGCGGTCTCGCAAGCCCCTTAAGTTGTTATTTTCAGTGTTATCTTCCATAATTATAAGGCTAATATACCACAAAAAAGTGACATAAAAAAATATTTGAGTAAAAAGTTTCGAACTTTTTTACAATTGTTCCTTCAACCACATCAATGGCCATTCAGATGCATGAGTCCCATAGATCTCCTTTCGCTCAGGATGCCATTGAACCAAGAAGATGCTAGGCCCTGAAATAGCCTCAATGATACCGTCTTCGGCCCATGCAATAGCCTTCAATGGTTTTGGAATGTGGTGACAGTGTTGGTGGTGGCGAGAGTTGATCTTGAACGACTGTTCATTTAGATCGTGGATCTCATGAAAAATACTTTTCTTACGAGCCACGTTGTTTTCTAGAATAAAGTCTCTAGTCGAACTGTGATCGTCTTCGACTAATAGGTCCTCAACTTGCCCGCCAAAGTACTTATTAACCATCTGCATGCCTCTACAAATACCAAGGATTGGGTAGTTGTTTTCTACAGCTCTCTTGATCAAAGCAAACTCGAACTCGTCTCTGACATCGTTGACACCAATATCGGCTCCACCCGATAGAACTAAGGGCCCATTCAAGTCTTCAACTCGCTTGAGCAATACGATACTGTGTCCGGTCTTAGAAAGCCAAGTGATGTAGTAGTTGAGTTCGGTGTCTGATTTCGGTGGTGCTAGATAAACCATTGTGAAAGGTGATTATAGACGAACACAGTCCCGCAGAAAGTACCCAATGATGCACCTATTACGAATGCAATATTACCCCAGAGGGTGCCATTTGCCGCTCGTTGAATGTTCATAACAAAGAAGGTCCAGTAAGTAAGTGCAGCAGCTAGAACCATAACACCACCACCATTGGCAATAAAGACGCTCAAGATAGCACCGAGAAAGGTTTGGCTAAAAGCCATCAAACCTGCCAAAATCATCTTGGCCGGATTTGTAGCCAACAAATGCCTTTCAAACCACTTCTTTAATTTCCTTGTCTTCTTTCTTACCATTAGATCATAATACCACTATATTATTATAATACAATGGTATGATTTTGTTTCTTATCCGTGAAGGGTTTCAACGTAACCCTCGATAGCATACGTGTCCTCGTAATTGCCAACGTATTGGTTATATAACACGATAGCTTTGTCGATGGTCTTTTGATCGGCTCCAAATCGACGGCACTGAACGGTGGCTTCGTCTAAGGTGATCATACCAAAGTTGTAGCGCTCGGTCATAGTCATATCAAACAACATACGAACTGTGTCGGCAATCGAACCGTGTTGAGCTCGGTTTTGAACCGTCAAGTACTTAACACCCGGATCGATCTCGTAGCCTCCTACTAAGAAGTTCTTGCCAGTATACTCGTACATGTCAGTCATGCCGTCAAACTTACCGTAGACAAACTGATCACCGAAAGATTGAATGTCCTTAGCGATCTCGTTGCTAACGGGCTGACCGTATTTATCGCTCAAGTAAACATCAACTGAATTACCCATAGAAAAACTATCGGACTTAGCTGAAACGTTAACATTGGGGTAAGTCTGCTTAACATATTGCTTGATTACGTTAGCAGCTGCTACATGGCTCATGCGAATAACGTTCCCATTGACAAATTTGTCAGAGAGTTGGAATTCGATGCCGGCCAGTTGAAATTTGATCTTCTTGTTCATTTGGTTATCTCTTTAATTATACTACTAATATACAAAATAAATTTGACATGGTAAAACTTTTGGGCAACTTTTTTGCAACTATTTCTCGTTTTTAATTTTGGCCTGCTTTAATTAGCATCATATTTGATTGTACTTCAAACCCTAATGCTACTACCCCTCCTACTAAACTTACTCCCGTTATAGCTTTTGCTGTTGTAGAAGTCATTGGGGATGAATTTAGAATAATTACATTAATAAGACCCGTTACCCCAATAGTAGCGAGACCATAATTTTTATACTTACCCGCCTTAATCAAATACTCACCCCTAAGATCCTTAGTCAGTATAACAGGTTGTTCATACTTAGCATCATAGTGTTCTGTAGAAACAGGTTTAAACCACATCATAATAGGACCATGCTCCTTAAATTTTTGCACAAGAGGTGGAGTTTGAGAATATGAATTATACCCTACAACTAATAGAAATAATATCAGCAATTTTTTCATAACCTTTATTCTTTTTATTGATATCTAAATATACAAAATAAATTTGACATGGGACATAGGGCCCTAAAATTATTTTAGAGATTAAATGTGATTCTTTTGAAGCTTGACTTCTTGTCTTCCTTTACTTCGTCATTGACAAGGTGTTTGATATTATTGATTTTCTGATCAACAACCTTCATGGTATCATCTACACGATAGTATTCTTTACCACCTTTCAAAAGCTCTGCGCTGTCAAAGATGCGCTTCACAGTCGGTGCCATGTATGTTTCTACGGTTGCTTCATAATCACCAACAGTGTATGAAACATCAGTCAATAAGAATACTTGAGCCGAGTCACACAAAGCGGACTCTTCAGTATCGCTATAGCGCCAAATATCGTTATAACCCTTAGCTCCACAAAAGCGATAGTGTAGATTATTTTTGAATTTACCGGGCTTGATTACAATGTCTCCGGCGTTAATAGTAAAGTCATTCTTATATTTCTCAGAAATGTTACTATCCGGGTTGAAGACTACAATGTAGATACCCTTCTTGATTGATTTCAAATATTGGATAGATTCTTGATCACCGTCAATTGCGGCCTTGATGTACTTTGTGATATTCATTCTTTCTTTAATTATACTACTAATATACAAAATAAATTTGATATGGGACATAGGGCCCCTAAAAATAGTTCAAAAAAAGCCCGCTCTATGGCGGGCTTAACTTTATAAGAAATGTAAAATCTTAATTAAATAGATTCATTTTATCTTTAGCTACGATTTCATTAGACACTTGAACACAGTTGTCTAAAAAGTTAAGAAAATCGTTAAATGCTTTTACATCTGCATTGATTTCAAATGTCATTCCAAAATGAGCGTTATAAACCCGAGTGTCTGAGAATTGAAATACACCGAAATTCATATATGTGAATGATTTTTTGTTATAGTCGCTATAGAATCGTTCGAATCGATAGTCAGCAGCTGTAGGACTAACGCTCTTAAAGGTTCGAGTGTCATATAGCATTCCACCATCTGTTACAAAAGATGTTGGATTATTATCTTTCATTACCTTTGCAATATCATTCGCAATCGCAATAGAATCCCACTCTAAACATTTAGTATAGGCCTTTCGCAATTCAGTCGCTAAATTCTTCATATTTTCAGAAGAAAGGTAAATACGTTGTTCTCCTGCCTTGATTTCAAACATATCCTTTCGGTAATCTGCATCTTTAGTGTGATAGATGACCGTCAATTGATCGTATTTACTATTTTGAGAAGTTTTGAATACTTCAACTTCCTTTACTTGTGCAATTGCAGAAACTGACATTGCGATTGCGAAGAGGGATAGGATTACTTTTTTCATTTGATTTTTATTAATGATTACTCTACTAATATACCACAAAAAAATTAAACCGGACATAGGCCCCCCTAAAAATAGTTCAAAAAAATAGGGGCTCAATGACCCCTAAGTTTTACATATCTGTTTCGAGTATCTCTCCCCAAGCTCGTTCGGAATGAACTCGCTCTTTGATCGATGGATCTTCGGGCTTAGGATCACCACCTACATTCCAGAACCAGGCACCAGGACTTCCATGCTTCTTCATGAATTCCCATGCTTTGGCATCGTAGTTAAGGGCTGATGGAAACGGTGGCGTAAATTCAGCTGATACGTTCTGACTAAACTCTTTCGGGTGTGACCAGATCTTGGCTCTACCAGCTTCACCATCGTGGATGTTTCTAGCCACAGCCACGGCATTGAAATTTGCATTTGGCCATGCAATCTGCAAGGCCCTTGAAAGAACACCGGTTGAAATAGCCGACCACACTTCTTCGGGTTCACCGTGTTTTTGAGCAACGTCATACGCAACTTTAACAGCAGCAGCTGTCACTAACTCGTGACGAAGACCCAATGGAATAAAGAACGCATTGTTGTCTTGTGCCCAATCCTTAGCGATCTTGTTTAGGTTTGGCATCGCAGCTACTCTGTGAAACTTCATTTCAGCACCGCGCTCAACACAGATGGCCTGGTGATCAGAGATTTCTTTTTGGCTTGGGCTGAATAGAACCAACTTCTTATTGTACTTCTTGGCCAAATAAGCCAATGAGATGCCAGCAAAACCGTATCTTGGCTGTACATAAACAAGAGTGTCAGATTCAGCTTTGCTAACAAGAATATCACCAAAGCGACACTTAGAACCAAAACCCATAAGATCTTCACGAACAACATTAAAGCCATCGTGCTCCACAATAATAGGCTCTTCGAATGGATCCTTCCAATCACCCGCCAGTTCTAACCATGCATCCCTGTTCGGATACATCAGATTCAGATCCTGATTAAATATGCTCTTAGTGTGTTTATTGTGTGCCATATTATTTTATCTCTCGATTTACTCGCTTAGATTCTTCTGGATAGTCCTTACCCCAAAGACCCATTGTTGTTTTACCATTTACGTTGATCTTGTCTTCTGGGTGTTGGGCCAAGTCAAAGTTTGGATCAAAGATCCAACTGTACGGGATTCTTTTGGTCGGAGACTTGATATCGTGACTGATGGCAATGTGCTTGTAAAAGAAACACGTCTTGTCCTCGAGGTTCAACCACATTTGCTCTTTGATTGGATTGGATGGGTGTTCTGCGAGCACAGTCATCTGACGGATCCATTCTTCGGCTTGAATATTCTCAGGAATGAATTGACCATCATGATCAACCGAATACTTGACCTTACCGTTTAGGTTCTGCCCACCGAAGATCTGGTGCAACCCATCGAAATGGCCAGTACCACCGAATAGAACGGTCTCTGGATCGACCAAGTCTGGCCAAGTCATAGCCAAATAACGAGCAGTATTCTTACACGGATACAATGGGCTTCTGAAACCCTGCTTCTCTTTGAAGTACTTCTCCATGATCTTTGCAAACTCCATCATGGTATATGGCCGATCCAAGTTGTCAAGTACGTGGCTCATTTCGTCAGCTGCCTTCTTTGGGCCCCACAATAACCACTCTTTAACGTTGGTATCCTTTGGGTAATAGATCTGAAACAGATCGTTTCTGGCGTGCCTGTTCTCTTTGAACCTTTCACGTAGTACTTCTTCGCCCTCATCAACTAGCGTTGTTAGAGTTCTCCAGTGTTCGTTGGTGAACGAGAAGACCAGCGTATACCAAAGGCGATCACGGTTGTTGGTCACCTTCTTCATAAACTCACAGTACGAATGCTCGTGCCAGTGTAAGCGGTGGCTAAAGATCTGGTAGTCTTCACGAAGCAACTTGTCTTCGCGTAGATCAAACACTCGACAAAACTCAAAGAACTTCTCAATGCGCTCTTCTTCTGTCCAGTTCTTCATCCAACTTTCGCGTGGTTTACCATTCTTCAGCTCAACCTCAACCGTGCTAGGATAGAGTATGTTATTATATCCTATTTCGGATTCATCGGTATCAAAAAGGCTTGCGGTAATGAAACCGGGCTTGGTGTTCTCCAAACCCAGTTCACAAGTCTTATCAAAGTCGTGATCTTGTACTGTTAATAATTCAGGCATGTTGTGCATGTAGTTCTTGTACTTGTTTCTTGTAATCTTCAATTGAAAGACCAGCTTCGCTAATAATCTTGTCGTCAGACGGGTGTGCCGTCATTCCGTTGAAAGTCTTGATCAATCCCAAATCCAGCATAGCTTTTTGGCGACCAAACGGATGATCTTTAATCACACAGCTAGACCACAGATTATCATAATCTAAATGGGCGTAGTCTGCACCCGGACGAACGTAATTCTCAACCCAACGAATGAAGTCGCACGCAACGTCCTCGGCATTATAAGGTAATGAGTTGGTATCACGATAGATTTGCGTCATCACTTCGTCCAAGAACTGTTCACTCTTCTTATTGCTATAACCAACTGGATTGGCCAAATAACCAATACACTCAACGGCATTAGTTCCGTAATAGAACATGCTGTCGCGCTCAACAAATTCTGGATACCAGTCTGCAATGTCAGCAATAACAGCCGCGTATTGGAAGCGGTAAACCCTTAGACCGTGATCTTGATTCCATTTGAACATAAATTCACCGACCTCGCGCAGCGTTTTCTTACCACCTTTTTGTAGGAATGCAGCCAAGTCTTTGGCCAATTCGGGTGCGTATTCACTCAAGTAGTAATCACCACCTCGTTTATAGGTTCTCTTAGCAACCGAGAAGTTACTCATACCAACAAAGGCATCTTCATCAACCTCTGGCACCGGTGGCTTTGGAAAAGCCGGGAATTGGTAGCCAACTGAAGTATAGAACGGATATGGGTGCGAGTTAACTACTTCAATCATCTGCTCAATCGTATCACATTCGTGTAAGTGAAAGAGTAAGGTATTATGATACCCAGATGGTTTAGTAGCATAATTGATAGCCGATCCACAAACACGGTGTAGAATGAAAACATATAGCCATTCTTCTAATCCAAATTGTTTGTGTTTACCAGTCCAATTCTTAGCAACCTCCAATCGCTGTGGGGTGATGTTGCCAGCTTGCATCTTGCTCCAATACGGGTGATCAGACGTCCAACCATAAAAAGCATCATTTACAATCTGAGAGAAACCAGCCAACTTACGTTCAACTACATCGTATAGTTCAACGTGATGCATTAGTTCATCGCCCAGATTAGTTTCAGCGTGTGGTACTGAACCCAAGTTTGAGAGCTCTTGTTGCTTAGTTGCTAGATCAAAGTAGCGCAAGAACTCATCGTAGTATCTTGTGGTTTGTATTGCCATATAAGTTATATATTCGCCTAAAAGGGGGCCCCTTAAAATAAGGCTGCTATTTGCTTTTTTAGTTTTGGATTGGCCGTATTTTTAGCCATGTCCCATCGGTAATATTCACGACTCAAATGCACTGATTTTGGCACTTCCATTACATCAAAGCTTAATTCACCGCTACCGGTGTAATAAACTTCAGGATGCTTGTATGCTTTCCAACCATTGCGATCACACATCTCATCAATACCTGCGTTGATTTCTTTGACCAATGCTGTACGTTCAAACCATGTGCCAGCGAACGGGGTACCTTTGTAATATCCGGTCTTGGGTAATAAACGGCTTTCATTCTCAATTGGTAGCGTGTGAACAATTTCAATGTTCTTGATGCCAAGGCTCAATACCTCCTCTTCGTACTTTTTAAGTAGTGTTTTAACAGATGCTGATGGATTGTCTTGACGCATCAGGTGATGACGCACATCGATGTTGCCCAAATATACTGTCAGATCGGTAATCCATGGGTAAACGTAAGTCTGTAGACCTCGTTTTAGGGCACCGTGCATCGTTAGACCATCGTGGCGTTGCGTCATATAGCCTGCTTGATACATGCTAAATGAGTGAGAGTCGCCGAAGCAAAGCTTGTTAGTCTTTTCAATGTGATCAATACGTTGGATCTTCGAACAGATTTCTTTCATCTCTTCGATGCGAGGTTCAATCGTCTTAAATAGATCTGTGCCAGTGTGAAGGCGCTGCTGAACCATAGTACCAACACATGGCATATCAACATGCATGGAATACATGCGGACATTCTTAAACAACCTAATGACTTGATTATACAGATCATCATTGGCTCCACCGAATACATTGAAGGTGCCCTTAAATTCCATACCGTGATCGATTAGGATCACATCGTAGTCTTCCCAGTTTGTGTCGTTTAAAGTAATAACTTCAACGTTCGTGTAACCTGCATTGCAAGCTTGATTAGCAAGCATGTGGGGCCAAGCGCCCTTGTGAGAACCAATCTTTGGACTGATCTTACCAACGACAGCACAGATACCAATCTTGACATCTGTGTCCTTTTCGAAATCTGATAGGTAGTTGAATTCCATTAATTTTTATTTCTGGTCTTTCTTCATTTCTTCCAAAGCTTTGGAAGCTTCCAAAGCATTCTGAAACTTTGCTCTAACTTCAAACATTGCTTGCATGCGTTCTGGACTAATTTGATCCTTCTCTTCTGAGATGCGTCGATTAATTTCATCGATCATTTTTTGTACCTGTTCTGGTGTCATAACTTGGGCTGCATTTATTTTAATTTCTGGGGTGTTAGCATTTTCAATGGCTTGCGTGATTCGATTACGATGTAATCTCCAAAGAACATATACAGCTCCAACAAAGATTGTAAATACGAAACCGACGACTATGGCTAAATTGATTAAGAAACTCATTACTTATTTTCTTGAGTGATTGGTTTTTCAGTGTCTTTGTAGCCGAACTTTTCTACATAATTGTCAAGAGCACCTAAATACGCTACTGCGTCGAGTAAGTTGTCTTGCTTGTAGTTGTACGAGTGGCGGCTTAGCTTAAGAGCTACAAGCGCAGCATACATATCAGATCCAGTAAACTCTTTACCAGTCATACCTGAACAGATCATAGCGGCACGACGCATACCTTCTTCAAAGGGACCATACATGCGTTCTTTTTCTTCTGAGCGTTGATTTACAATCTTGTTAGCTTCTTCTAAAATATTCATATCAAACGATTTTACTATTATACGATTAAGGTGTTGATTTGTTTCAGGCCCTGGCCCTGTTCCATCCACCACGTGGCATGATTTGTCCGTCAACTCCAAGCGGACGTTCTTCGTTGACCCATTCTTCGCGGCCGTTAGCCACTCCCATAATTTTGATGTAGTCATCTCCACAATAATTAGCTGCAATGATATAGGTCTTTCGAATGGCCTCTTCTTGGTTTTCGGCCATAACACAAACACTGAAGTCCTTGTTCTTATTGAAGTTTGGCTCCATGAATCGATCGTCCTTAAAGTGTAAGTAGTATATTACGTAAGGTTTCATATTAAAAATTTACTCGTTCTACACCTATTCTATTATTAATGCGGGTCGTTTGAAGAAGAATAACTTCAATCGGTTGATCTCTCTTAGACAACATATCTGCTTGTCCTTTAATTATATTCAATGAATCTTGAGTATAGCCGCCAGCTAATATTACAATTCGTTCAAGCTTCTCGATAACACTAGGATCAAAAACATATCGAAGAAGCGCCTTTGAAAGATGCTCATTATCTAAGAAGGCGCCATCTTGAATACCAGATTGACACTCATAAATAGACTTAACACTTCCATCTTCATTAATCTCAGCACCGTCTATTCTTCCCCCATCCATAGTTTTCCATTCGGCGTCCATTCTTTCCAACTCCATACCGCTTGCCTTACATACTCCGCTCATAAACCGAGGACCTATAGAAGTTAGACGTTCATGACCATTACTAAAATTGCTACCTTCAAATGAAACACCACGCTGAGACTTATTAGATGGAATACCCTGCGGATTCTTCAAATCTAAGTCATGGCTCTCTACTAGTTCAAAAATCTCTTTGAATTGATCTACAGTTGGATTGGGATACACTGTTGAAAGTCCACCCTTTCTAGTAAGACCTACTTCATAACCCTCTGATTTGAGCCATTCATAGATCATGGGCAAATCAGATTCTTTATCGTTACCGAATCCAAGCTTAATATGCTGACCCTTAAGATTCCATTCTAATTTTATACCATTAACAAATACACCAATACCCCAGTCTTTATCATCTACTTTATAGTCATATTGATCTACAAAATCTCTGATTTGATCAAGACTTTCTGTCATATTTGAGATAATTTCTTTCTTATTCATCTTTTGTTTACCTTTTAATTATACTACTAATATACACAATTCCGTTGACATAAAAAAATAAATGCGGAACTATTTTGTATGTTGTGTATTCATACATCTTTCTTTCCCATATACATTAACAAACTCAGATATCATACGTTGT
>OCVQ010001748.1_pt1 | contig 15728 bp, 17 predicted proteins | sample 1539061 | NCBI WGS metagenome assembly OCVQ01 (sample SAMEA3355526, study PRJEB22509) | marine metagenome | biome: marine; feature: river plume; material: water | place: USA | collected 2010-08-08 | depth 0.5 m | reverse complement strand
TATTTCCATAGTTTAAAATATCCCAATGTTGTTTAGGATCACTTTGTGTATTCTTAATTGCTGTTATTTGTTCTTGTGTTCTCATAGTTTAAATATCCTATCAAACAGTCCTTGAGATTGTTTGTTTATTCTACTATCGGGTACTATTGTTACATCATACGGTGTGTCTTTTGTAGTTCCTGTTCGTAAATCATTCCATTTAGTAGCATTAGTTCCATACCCAATTGCAATCATAACATCAACCCTATCAGTGCCAAATATTTGACCAACAGCATTTTTGTCTCTTATACACTTACAAAAAGCAGTATCAATACCTCTATTTCTTAAACCTAAAGAAATATAAGTTAATAGTATTCCTAATTCTAATTCATCAGGAAGTCTATCTTCAGATGCTGTTTTTTTGTTATGTTTTTCTATGTAAGTTAAACCAACTAACCAAGGTGCAAGTACTTGCGGATTTCCTCGATCATTTTCTACGTTAACGTTACTATTACGATGTGTAAGTTCTAATAATTGTTTTTTAATTTCTGTATTGTTGTTTCGATAAAGACGAACTTCATAGGGAAATAATAAATTCTGTGATGGAGCATACAAATATGTTTCTTCAAAAACTTCTTTTATAATACTCTTGTCAACAACTTCATCTGTAAATACAAAATAGTTTCGGCGTGATGCTATTATATCGTTCCATTCCATTATACTTTCCTTTTAGGAATTTTTGAATCTGCTGAACTTACACAACTTTTTGTAATACAAGTTTTAGGTGTCTTAAACAGTTCAAAACCTGTTTCGATGTTACCAAGGGGTGCATCATGACATGAATAGCTTCTTTTTACCGAACCGTCAGGCTCCCGTATTATTATTCCGCTGTAACCGGCATTGCATGCCCATCCTTCGAAATTGTTGAAATTAAAGGCATTAAAGCGTTCTGCTTGGTCCATATACCACTTTTTACCTTTAGAGTCTTTAAGCTCTACTTGCATATGCCAAGGTATACTTGTATCTAGTTTGCCTTCTACTCCTTGAGGTATCTGGAATGACGGCTTAGGCCTTTCTGCCCAAACCCTTTTGTTTTCTGTGTAGGCTCGCTGTGGCATGCCGTTCCATAATCGCTTAAGATCTTCTTCTTTGTATCCGTCAACAACTTTAGAAGCAGTAGGGTCTGATTGTGGTTTAAGAGTAACGTTGATACCTTGCTCGTGAAAGAATAACGCATTCTCCCAATCACGTTCAAACCATTCTGGTACCATAACTTGATTAATTGTAACTTGTACATCATGCTCCTGACAGAAGATTAACTTGTCTGCAAAGTCTTGCATCTTCTCTTTACTGTTTACGTGTTCTGTGTGCAGACTTGCTGTAATACTTGCTCTATGAAATGGCTTTACTGCTTCAACATACTGTTCAAACCAACGCATGTTACGACTACAGTTACTAGTCATATGTACGCTAGTATAGTTAGTGTTGTCTATATCATCAGCCAAATGCTGTAAGATATCCAAATACCCAGGGTGAAAAGTAGGCTCACCACCACTAAGAGAAAAATGGAAACTATTAAATCCGTTTTCACGAGCTTGCCTTTTTATTTCGTCAATTGTTTTGACACATAGTTCTGTAGGTCTATGATCTTTGCGGTCGCTTCTTGCGTAGGGCCAGCAGTAACTACATTTGTAATTGCAAAATCTTCCGAGCAACCAACTGACAGTAAACAAGTCTCTATATATGAGTGTCCTTTGTCCGACGCTAGTAATGTCGTCAAACGGGATCTTTGTAAAGTCATAATTGCTCCATTTTAAATCATCATTCATAATTTTATTATAGCACCGTTATTTGATTTTGTCAAACTATAATTTTTTCATAAGGTCTATTAGGATAAGATTGTTTGCCGCCTGATCCATTGTTATGTAGTCTATGGTCGTCATGTAAAGGATAACCTACTCCAAACATAACTGCTAAATCTTCAGGATGTACTCCCCATTCTTGTGTCCACTCTTCAGGAATAATTTCTTTCCATATACATCCACAAAACCCAGTACGCAATCCTTTCATATGTGATGCTATGCCTATTGCACTTGCCGCAAGACCAACTTCTAACATTTTTTCTTTTCGCCAACCTTTAACGCTAGGATCTTCTCCACGTTCTCTTTCTCGACGTGCCGTACTTGTACGTTCTTTGTCATTTACAAAAAATAAAAATAATAAGTTAGCATTAGTTTGTGGATTTTGTAAGCCGCCCTTATCCATAAACTGTTTAGTGTTTTCACCTACATTAGTAATAGTATCGTCACTGTTTCTTGCAATCCTTGCCCATTTTAAAACTTCGTCTCTATCTTTAATACAAACAATTTTAAAACTATTTAAATTTTGTTTAGTCGGAACATTATAGCCAACTTCTAATAGATAGTCTATAGTTTCGTCATCAACTGTTTTTTCAAGATCCCAGTTTCGTTGACAATGTTGAAACTTTTCTATTACTTCTAAATATTTTGATTCATCTTCATTCATGTAATAATTCCTCTACAGTTCCTTCAAATTGAATTAGTAAGCCCATCTTCCAAGGACCAATTAGTTTACCAGTGCTATGGATATTATTGCTATTAAACACTAGCATATTTCCTGGTGTAAAATCATATGCTGTACCTGTTAATCCGTAAAATAATTCAGGAGTATGATTTGAAAAGTCAAGATATTTATTATAGAAGTCTTCATCTATAGGTTTATCAAGACAATCGTATACTCTTTCATCTTCCCAAGGTGTCATTGCAATTTTATGATTACGATCAAAATCACCATGCTTCTTTATATCTTTCCTTGCACCGTACCAAGTTTGGCCAAATCCGTTATCTGTCCATTGGTCAAATACTATTAATTGTTGTGTTGGTTCTTCTACTTCTAAGTGTATAGGAATATTAACATTTATCATTTGCCAAGGTTCATCGCTATCAACATGTAAGCTATATAAGTTAGTATGCTTGTAAATATTTCCGCCTTGGCCTTTGTTAGTTTTAAAATACTTACTAAGAATTGGATCTAATATTTCATGTAAGTGTGACCATGGACTATTAATTTTAATTACATCAGGATTGTTTGGCTTGTGAACTTGAAGCTCTGGATGGCTATCAAAGAACTCTTTTATTTCTTTGCATACATCTAATGGTATGCTATTTTCAAAGCAAGTGTGTTTCATTTAAAACCTATATGTTACTACATCATTTAATGATGTTCTTTTATGATGATGTTCCCAAAATACTTCTTTAACTGTATTTGTATTTGGGTCTATGTAATTTTCTTTAGTACTTGGATATCCTACTCCCATCATTAAATCTACAGGATGAGATAAATCTAATGTATTACCTAATTGATCTTTACGTTCTATACATTGACAAAAACCTGTTGCAAACCCTTCTGCTTCTAATGCAAACATAAGTGACATTGCTACAATACCTATTTCCATATAAATTACTCTGTTATCACTGTATCCTTGAAAGTCATGTGGTAAAGGTGCTCTGTTTAATTTGGACAGTGCTTGGTTAGAATTTCTCATACTAAACACTAACAGTATAGGTGCTAGTGTTTGCGGGTTATAAGGATCTTCTTCAACAGTTGACTCTTCATCTCGTTTAGTATGTAAAAAAATTTCTTTTCGTAATTCTTTATCACTATAATCAAAAACATCTATTTTATACGGCATGCGTTTTTGTTTACTTGGAACTTTAGATAATGTATTGTTAATAATACTTTTAATTTTATCTTTGTCTACTTCTTGATCAGTCCAAGTAAAGTTAGTTTTTCTATTATTAATAACTGTATCAAAATCCATAATTGTGTTCCTTTAAATACTTAACTAATGCAGGATTATAATCTACTATATCAGTTTTGTAAAATGTATCAAGTTTTTTTGTTGTATCAAAAAAATCATTCCAATGCTTTTCGTTATATTCTCCGCTTTTTACAAAACTATTTATTAACTTTGTTGCAGTGGCATTGTGTTTATTTTGTTCTAGTACCCATGTAACATACGATTCCGGAACATGTAATAAAGACATATATCTTGGGTATCTCACAAAGTCTACTGAAACGTGATACTTGTGTTTTTCTATTAAGAAGTTTAATGTGTCTGCAAGTTTATTAGCAGTAAGAACACTTACTGTACTATGAAATCCAATTTGTATACTTGTAAAAATTTGTTCGTACGTTTTTGCATTATTAAACACGTTGATATAACTTGATCCGTGACGTTGGTAGTCGTTTGCTTTATCGTATGCATCTAAACTAACATTTATTATAAGTTTATTATATTTGTTTAGTTTATTAATTATTTTTTTACTAGGTATAGTAGTACCATTTGTAATAATTTCCATTGTAATATTATTTGGATTAGACCTAGATTCTATATATTCTAAAAATTTAATAAAATTTGGAGATATAAATGCTTCGCCGCCAAGTAACTTTATGTGTACCAATCCGCTTAGATCAATATTGTCAAACTTTGAAAACGTTGGTTCTAATTTTTTATAAACTTCTTCTCCAAGAAACTTATCTCTTTTTTGTAATTTACTACTAAATTTACTATCGCACATTCTGCACTGTAGATTACAAATATTATCAAAACTCATTTCAATATATCTTACTTGGTCAAATTCGTTTGTATAGTTTTCTTTAATGTAAGGATCAAATCCTCTCATATGGAATAAACGTAACGATGTTCGATCTGATAATCCTTTAGTAGCGTCTTCTTGTTGATAGCATTTTGTACATTCAACTCTTTTAACACCATCTAATAAATCTTGTCTTAATTTTTTTAGGTAGTCGTTATTCATTGCTGATATACCGTTTTGTTGTAAGTCGTTTAGATTTACATTGACAGGATTATCAACAGCATCGTTAACTGCTAGATAACGACAGCAAGGTTTTAATGCTTCATCAGGTCGTACACATAAATGGTTCCACGGAAGAACACAAAATGTATCGCTATTTTTGTAATCGTTAGCACTCATACTCTGTCCACATCTATACTTGCAAATCCTATTATACTACGTTTATACTGTGTGCTTACACTAGGTAGCATTTGTTCGTTAATGTACCAACTGCTACTATGCCATCTTCTAGTATCAAATACCATTGCTGTTCCAACTTCCCATTTGTAAGCACTATGGAATTTTAAATCAGCATACTCTTTATAGTATTCTGTTCCTTTAGGATTATACTTTAATACATTATCATCATACTCGTAGTTTGTTCTATATTCAAATATTTCACCTGTGTCTTGATATCTCATTTCACCTTTACTAAACTTTAGTTTACGAGGAACGTTGCTTACTTTATTATAATTTATAGTATACGGTTGTTTGCATGTCCACTCTAAAGGTATAATAATTCCCAATACAAGATAACAATCGTGTGTTATAAAATCTTTGTTGGGCTTCCAGCTATTAGGAAATGACAAATAGTCTGTGTGCAAGCCTGCAGGTTCACCACTATGAAAGTATTCCCACATCCAGTCATAGTCTAAATTAAATTTATTATTCCAATACGTAGAAAGGTCTTTCTTAGTTTGTTTACTAACATTGTTAAATTTGTTAAAATCGTTACGGCCACTTACTTTTGCATCATTACTTTCGTAGATTGCATATGCTTCGTTAGTATACTGTAACGGATCAAAATCTAATTTTATAGATCCATATTGCGGTCTGTGAGTTTCATACTCTTTTAGTTGTTTAAATCCATGTTCCATGTTATCTTCTTGGCCTTATTGCAGCGTTGCGTCTTTCTTTACTATAGTCTAGTATTTCCCAACTGTCGTGTTCTATTATTTTAACTACTTCTGGAACTGACAATAAATTCCTAGCAATAATAACTCCTGTTTTTGATAGTAACCTTTTAGCACACTTATATTGGTATTTCCAATTTATGTGATCAGATATTTGCCCCATACTTATGACGTTAAACTTAACATCGTTAGGATCAGTCCTCAAACGTAATAATTCACTAACAGTAAATTCTTCAAAATACCCTTCATATGCTTTAGCATACGGACAATGTTTGATAAACTTATCTTTTGTCATAAGAGTTTCTTTAGACTGTAATTCTGGTTTTAAATGTATGTCGTCATCAGAGTATCTACCTTCCCAATTAAAAGGCATGTGAGTTTGTTCGTCCAGCCAAGTATTGACTCCAACATATTGCCAAGTAGGAAACAACGGCTGTAAATAGCTGAATAATCTTCCGCCAAAACAGCCGCCTTCTACTATTCTATTTTCAAATTTGCTTACACTATGTGTTTCAAACGCTCTTAAGTATTTTTCATGAAACTCAAGTTCGTCATCTTTTAGCCAACCTGGTGCTAGTTTAGTCATTGACGTTCTTCTCTTTCAATTTTATTTAATCCTTTGTCTGTACCACGTTCGTCAAATATCCCTTCAATTAAAAATCGCAAAGGCGTTCGTACACCAAATTGATGTGTGCCATTATCATCAGTTAACCATCCTACATGTATACTGTTAGTTTCACCTAAATTAAAATCTTTACATACTTTGCTATATAAGTCTCCGTAATTTGCCCACCAATAATCAGGACCAAAATATTTCATTGCCTCTACGCCTAGCCACATGTCACTAACATTTGCATAAGCAAAGTCGTTCATAATGCTTATTGGTCCTACAGTTTTTTCTCTTGTATATCTAATACCTATACGTTGACTTCCCATGCCTAGTGCTTTTGATAAACTTACACTAACACTTTTTACTGCTGGATGTGTAACATCAAAATCAAAGTTTCTACACTGACCAAACCAAGCACCGTCTATATGAACTGGTATATCATACTCGTCACAATAATCTAATAATAAATCAAACTTATCGTGATAACCTGTAGTAATACAACTAGGATAACTTACAATAAAAACATCGCCGGGTTTCAAATCTTTATAATGTGTTATCTGTTTTACATTAAAGTCTGTTAAACGTCTATGATACTTATATTCGCCTTTGTATGTTGCTATATTAGCACCGTACAGCTGGTGTAGTTCATCTAACTGATGTGTAGTGCCAAGTATAGCATCTCTACGTGTAAAGGTCTCTAAGCCTGTATATTTTACATGTTTATGTGCATTTATCCAGGCGTCAATTTCTTTAAGAAAAACTTCTGTATAGGCGTGAGGATCTTTTGGATAATCGTTCATACTTAGATTCTGTCTAAACTTTGTAAACTTACTAAGGTACATAGGACGTTGTCGTCTTGTTCCTAGCATATCAAATGTTATATCTTCATACTTCATATTCATTTAACCAAGGCCATAGTATTTTCCAGTTGGTTCCTCTGCGTTTATCAATATTATTTAATGTGGTTATTAATTTTTTGATCATCTCTGGAGATTCATCTGAGTTGTCAACGGTTTTTTCAAATCCGTTTAACATATTTAAAGTCCTTGGATCAGTAGTTGCATCTCTACATTTTTGAAATTGATCTTTAAAAAATTCTTTAGGAAATATGTTTGCTGCCATACCCGGAGTACCACTTGCAAAACTTATACTGTGTTTAACTTTACGTACTTTATTCCATTCTGTTACTTTTGCATATAATTCGTGCATAGTATCCATTGTAAGTGCAATTATTGTGCCATGTACTAATAATCCAATTTGCGGATAGTCATTTAATAATGTAAGAAAGTTTTTCTCCCATGACTTCATTGATAACCCGGTACGTATATATTCTTGTTGTGGTCCCCAGCAATCTAAACTGCAAACAACTTCAAACGAACGGATATGTTTTTTATCAATTAAATCTACAATCTTGTCTAACAACTTACGCATTTTAGAATCTGACACTTTAAGATTAGAAAAAATCTTAAAATCAGTATCTGGACAAGGATTACTTGCAAAAAAATCTATATTCTGTTCAAACTCTGGTTGAAAGAAAGGCTCACCTCCAAGTACTCGATACTCTGCTATATGCTTTCCGTTTTTTTCTAACCACTGAAAATGCTTTTTTAAAATAGCAGGATATTGAGCTCTTGCTTTATTTCTGTCTTCTAACAATTGTGGATGAACTAATCCAAACTTTGTTTCTTCTGCTTCCCAAACTGTACTATAATTTCCATTACAATATACACATGCTAAATTACACAAATTATTAAAATACACTTCAACTAATTTTGGAGTTACACTTAATGATTTGTTATTCTTTTTAAATTCTTTAGGTACATTATAATCACTACTGTTAACATCTAATCTATCACTAGTTCCTCCAGCATCTTCGATATCTTTACAGTATTCGCACCCGTCGCCAGGCCATTTACCATTTAACATCATTTGTCTATGTTTTATTTTTGTTGGAGTGTTATGAAAGTTTTCAAAGTTTTCCGGAGTAATAAAATCTGACTTTACACGGTGGCAACTGTTTGTAGTTCCTTCATATAAACGTATTGTACTCCAGTTCCATTTATACAAACATACAGGATCTGGAAGTTGGTACTCCTTTAGAAATCCTGGTGTTTTAGATACGTCTGGAGAAGACCAAGGCAATTCATCAATTAATCCTTTTCTAAATTTCCTTTTGTAAATTTTTGCACTTTCATTAGGATTTTCAGCCTTCCATTTTTTTATTTCATTAGACATCGACAGTCCATTTCTCAACTATAGCATCAAGTTTACACGGACATGCTTGGTAGTCGCATATAATAGGATCATCTGGTAATGTATACCCTGTAAATAAGTTACCAATACTGCCTCCTACATTTTTAGTACAACGTTTCATATTACCATTAGGTTCAATCATAAGTCTTCGAATACCTGCTGTGCAACTATATCCTTTAAATTTATGTAGTTCCTGGTCTAACACTGTCATAAACTTTATTTTCTCGCCGTCAAAGTGTAAATTACGAGGTATTTCCCAGTTAATACCAAAGTCTTTCATTTTATTAAAGTAATTAGACTGTATCCATTCACGCTGTTCGTCAGTGTACTGGAAGTATTCAGTTCCGTGAATAGATTTCCTTACAAATTTAGGTGTTATTTCTACATTTAAAGTTTTTAGTCGTTCGTATAATATTTTTGCACGTTCAAAATTATCAGGAACAATCATTAACGGAATACTAACACTTGCTTTATCCTGCATGATTTTAGCAACTTCATAAAAATGATCGTCATCTGCTTCTTCATAATGCCAACTTAAAAATACAAATGCTTTGCGTGTTTTAAATTGTTTCCAATAACGTAGTGTTCTACTTGCGTTTGTGCCAAATTCTACAAATACTCTATCGTCACTAATAGTATCAACAAACTCTTGGAACTGGGGCCACACTGTAGGCTCGCCACCAAGTACTTCTATGTATAAATTTTTATTACGTTTTTTAAGTTCTTCAATTAGAGTTAAGTAAGGTGTCCAATCTTTTGGCCAACGACTGCTACCATCTCTATGATAGTCACTACAATAACTACAATTAAAATTGCAAACATTATGTACAAACATTGTTACAATACAACAATCTAAGTTTTCATTTGTTATTCTCATTATTTAATGTGCCTTATATTGTTGTCACTCCATACATTTTTGTGAGAAAATATGTGTGTTTTAATACCTTCATCATAGTTATAGTCGATATTTTCGTTGGCTAGACCAATACCTAAACACAGTATTCCGTCTGTTGTTACTATATCTTTGTTTATTAGTGTGTTAATAATTTTTTTAAATTTTTTATTATAACAACTACAAAATCCTGTTTTATAACCAATTTGGTTTGCTACTAATGCTAGTATGCCCATATGCATACCCATTGATGTAGTAATGTCATCATCTGTATACGGAAACCAAGTGTTTTCATCTACTACTTTATTAAAATTAGTTGATACATCTTTAGATATTTTTTCTAAATACTTTTGGGTGTACGGCACATATACAACTAGTAAGGGAGCATTTACTTGTGAATTGTGTGCAACTTGATAACCTTCTTCTCTTGCATGGCTATATAACTTTCTTATTAATGGTCGGTTTTCTATAAAGAGAACTTCGTGGAATATTTGTCCTTGTTTTTTAGGTACATTTTCTATTACAGACTTAAAAAATTGTATATCTCCTGGTCTTACGGAAGTTTTCTCCCAGTTTCGTTGACATTGATTTGTATTTTTTATCGAATCTAATATTTCAGTTTTATTATTTTGGATCGGCATCAAATAAATCCTTGTACTGCGGTACTATATCTAAAATATTTTGATTACGTACTTCGTCTAACTTTGTAGTTTGATCAATAAAGTGAGATAACCATTCTTTAGAATAATCTTCACTCATCATAAATTTTTCAATTCCATCTAACACTTTAACAAAATTATTTTTAACTTTGTCGCTAAAGTCAGTAGTCATTACCCAATCTTTGTGTTCTTGGTAATGTGCTGATACTTGCTCTTTTAAGTATTGTGGTAATACTTTAATATTATAATATTTTGGACTGTGACACATATGATGTGTAATTATTGGACGCATGCCTTCTAGTGGATTAAATTTATCTAAACCACTTTCTGTAAGTTTCCATTTCATAAACTCTGCTGTATGAAAAACATTCATAGGAGTTACTGTGTAGGCAAACCATGCTTTTAAATTTATACGTTCATTGTTTTGCAATGTCATCATGTTTTTATACACTGCATCAAACTTAGCAGGAGTACGTTGGTAATTAAATACATCACCGATGCCGTCTATACTTACACCAATGCGTATTTGTTTAAATTGTTCCCATAAGTGTACTAGTCTGTCAGGTACCATAGTTAAGTTTGAGTTGTATTCTAATTGTATTTTTCCAGCTTTACCACTAGCAACCAAACGTTCAAGACTTTCTTGATGTTCTTCAATAATTAAAGGTTCTCCGCCTACAATATAAAGTTTCTTTGCATTTGGTCCATACTTTTCAAAATTGTCCCAATAACGATTATTACCTTGAAACCAATCATATTGATCAGTATGCCATTTACCTTTTGAATTCTTAGTTAAATTAATTGTATCATGTGTGTCTTTGTAGTGTGTTCTACCTGTAGTTTTTACAAAATCATCATACCATTTATGACTGTCGGTAGGTCCGCACATTCTACATTTTAAGTTACAAAAGTTACCGTAACGTATATCCATAAACTCAATGTCTTGCTTACTTGTATCAATTGTACCATCTTCTTCTGTGATAGGTAATACTTTTTCAAGATTCATATCACCAAACCATTTGCCCCAATCATCATTTTCATATTCTCGTCTACTACGGATACCGCTTTCTTCTTCTTTTTTACAACGAGTACACTCAGGATGCCATTCACCTTTCATCATACTAACACGTACTTCTTTTAATAGTTCTGCATTACGTGCTTCGTTCCAATCATCTTTGCCTGCGTTATATGGTGTTCCGTCTTCTTTTTTCATAATACCACGTTGAGGACTATAACTATTTGTATTACAACAAATACGCATGTCTCCGTTATTACGTAGGTTTATACTATTCCACGGCAGTGGACAAAAGGTACACTTACTCATTTTACATCCTTAAAAATATCTACCATTTCAGGAAATGTTTCTTCAAACGTTATTCCACGTTGTCGATCACACAAACTCAAAAACTCTTTCATTTCTGGCAAACGCTGGCTCCAATCTTCGCTTTCCATAAAACTAAGGATACCATTTAATCTTTTAATACCATATTCAGCTTGCATAAAGTCTTCTTTAGTAATCTTACCTTTGTGCCAACTTGGAACTCCAAGTTCCCAGTTTTCTTCCCACCAAGGATACCATGCTTCGTACTTTGCTCTACATTTTGCTTTGAAGTCTGCAGGTAAGCTCTTGACATTTAAGTGTGCTGGCCAGTATACAAAGTGTTGGCTAATACCGCCTGCACCAAATGGCCACATATTAATCTTTTTAAACTTCTGCTCTAGTTTCCATTGTATAAAGTCTGGCAAGTAATATACGTTAAGTGCTTGTATAGCAGCCGCAATAGTTACTTCAACATTGTCACTTGTTTCATTATCTAATCTATGGAAAGTGTTTACTTGATTTTCCCAGTCACTAGGATAACGAATATAGTCATTCATTTCTTTAATACTATCAATGCTATAATGAAAACGTACTAGTTTAAATTCTTTCCACAGGTCAAACAAATCATCACGCCATTCAACTCCGTTTGAATTATAACGTAGCTCTAAATCTTTTGCGTAGCCCATTTTAATTGCATGTTCAAGAATTTCGTAATGTTCTTCAATAATAAGACTTTCGCCGCCTGCAAAATAAATTTGTTGCATACTAGGCATTTGCTCGTAGAACTGTTTCCAGAATGTAGGATTCTGTTTGTGCCAGTTGTAACTACTACCATTAGTACTACCTTTGTCTTGCCATTGCATGATCTCTTTAAGAGATTCATTCTTTACTTCTGGAAATATCTTTTTATAATCTTTGATCCAACCGCTGCTATCATGCGGGCTACACATTACACATGCTAACTGACACTTGGTGCCAAAGCGTAAATCGATATATGCAAGATTAGGAGGAACTTCTCCGTCTGGTTGAGTATCAGCTAGTATCTGATCTAAGTCAACACGCTTACTCCAATAATTAGTTTCCCACATCCGTTTACTACGATGTCCGGCAGCTTCTTCTTTATAACACTTTAAACAGCTAGGCGGTTTTTCACCAGCCAACATTTGTTTACGTACATTTTTCATGTACTTACTATTCCATGCTGTTTCAAAGTCACTTACATTTAAGTTATTAGGTTTGCCATCGTCTGTTTTAAGAATACCTACTTGGCCACCGTGTTCTTTATCGTTAGTAGGTCCAACACTACTAGCATTTGCAGTACAACATACTCGCATACTACCATCTGGTCTTGTACTTAAATGTACCCAGGGTAATAAGCAAAATGTTTCTGATGGATATTTTTTATCTTTATGTTTCATTATATACGTACTTATCTCCGTTTGCGAGTAGTTGATTTATACTTGGTTTAAGCCACTTATAAACTGCATTGTGACCATGGTTGTTAAAATGATACTCATTATCTATTTTAAATTTATTCATTTTTATACCAAATTGTGTTTGAACACTGCCTATATAATTATCTGGTAAATCTATTGATTTTTTATTTTCGTTGAACCAACTATAAAATAATACATTTTCTTTGCCGTATTTGTAATTAAGTAAATCAATTTGCTGTTGTGTTTGAAAGTACGGATCAAAAGTTGTGTTATAAGAGTTTATATAATCTAAACTAGAATTTAAAGGAAAAAGTGTTTCCCACTGTTTTTTAAAATCGTCACTTTTAAGTTTTCCTTGTGTTAACATTATCCAGTAGGGCGTAGTACCATCAATATAATGATAGTTATGTTGTTTTTTCCAATTACCAAGCTGTTTAATTGCTTTTTTAGAAAGTATAATACTAGACCTATTTGTCGTTGTTAATTGTACAATAACTTTATCTAAAGAACCAAAATTTTTCTCTATATTTTTTACTCTTAGATATAAAGAATTATTTCCGCAGCCACCTATACTAGCGTCATACACAGTAATATTTAAATTATCTTTAGCAATTAATGCAGGAACAGATTCATTAAAAATGTTAGCATCCCACCAATTACTATAACTGCACCCTAGTACTGCTATTTTCATTTAAATTGTTCCGCAAACGGATCAAACTCAGCACCGCATTTCATTGCACACACTTTTAACTTACCCTCACTGCAACTAGGTTTTGTCCAGCTTTCTTGTATTCGATCAAATGTTCCAGTAGCAAACACTTGTTCTAATCCTTTGCGAGCATCTAGTTGATCTTTGTCAATAAAATCCCATATCTGTTCTACTTTAGGATCTTTATGCCACCACTTGTACATACGTCCAGCAGTCCAACAACAAGGCATAGCAAGTCCTTCTGCTGTGATGAATAAACTATTTTCTTTTTTAACTTTACAAATAACTGGTGCTGCATCATAGTAAGCATCCATGCTACCGTACTTGTTTATAATTACATCTTGTTTGCTAAGAGCTTTATTTAAATATTTTTCATCTGGTTTTTTAAGTTCTGCTGACTTATTACCTTTACGGTCTACTGCTTGATGAGATTCTTTCTTTTTTGAATCTTGTGTAATAAAGCGTCCAGTTTTTTTCTTCATAAACTTTTCGCAGCCCCATTCGTTAGCAAGTGCTTCAGCTTCTTCAACTTGATGTTGGTTATGTTCAAATATTAAAAAGTCCCAACGAGCTCTACCGCCAGCGTTGATAAATGCTCGCATGTTACGCTCTACGTTGTTCCAAACAACACCTTGACGATAGATATGGTTAGTATCCCGTAAACCATCAACGCTAAAAATAACAGCACCCATCCTACCAATAGTTGCCGCCAAGTCGCTCCACCACGTTTCATTCTTTGCTCCTGCATTTGTATTCATGCTTAACCACATGTTTGGATTATGCTCTCTAAAGTATTTGAATATTTCTAATGTGTCTTTAGCAACAATAGGATCGCCTAAGTTACCACACATATACATTGTATCTAGTTGTGCAATAAATTCTTTTGTAAAAATATTTTTGCAATCTTCTAATGATAGTTCATCTAAATTAATATGCGGATTTAATCCTTCACCGTTCATATTACGATCACACATTGGACAGTTAGCTTGACAGTTTTGTGTTACTTCAAGGTGAATACTTTTTATATCAGTATAATTATACATCAGAAACTAGCCTTATATCTTTCCCAGGGCCTACTTTACTAGGTAAATCCCCGTATTGTTCAACATACCAATCAATTACAGCCTTATACCAATTTTGGCTATTATGGTGTGCTTTCTTATTAAACTGATATATGTTATTATTAGTCGCTTGCATAGTACTTAGTGCTCTAGCACTTTCAGTCTGTAGTTCTCGTAGTGTTAAATTACTTGTATCCAATTAACATATACCTCGTGTATTTGGGCAACTCTAATTCGCCGCTATATAAAATGTTTTGCATAGGTGCTTTTACTGCAAACTCTTCAATACTACCTACACAATTTACATGCTCTTCTACTTCAAAAAAGTTATTGCTTTGTAGTATAACTAGTTTACCTGTAGGTATCTTATTATACCATTCTTTAAAATTAGGAATGTGTTCACAACTGGTGTTTATAATAGTGTCAGGAGTATCGTCAAGAGGACATAATGTACCATCTGCTCTCTGTACTTCATAACTTTCATAATTGTAGTCTATATCCATTATATCTTTTGTACATGCTTTAAACAACCATTCATCCTTAACCCAAGGCTTGTTAAAAGTTTCAGCAATACTTCTACAACTAGGATCGATGTCAAAAGATCTAACTTTATCTACTTTAATGTTACTCTCAAATAACATTGTAGCAAGGGTAGCATACCAACCGGCGCAAAAGAATACTGTGCCTAGTTCAACATCGCATGCTTTTAATGTATCAATTAACCATAATTTACTTTTTAACTGTCCTCTACTAAAGCAATCATCCCATATTTCAGTTCCATTTACAAAAAAGTTCTTAAATCCTTCAACAAATTGTGTATTGGTATATCTATGTAGTATTGGCCATAACTTCCATGTATTATCTTCTAATAATAGTTTACGTAGATCTTCATCTTCAATTAATCTAAAAATACTATGTAAGTTTTCTTCAGTAACTGCACTTTGGAAGTCTTCTGTTGAATCTGACATTCTAAAAATACTATGTAAGTTTTCTTCAACTACTGCTTTACGCAGTTCT
>OCVQ010001745.1_pt1 | contig 15745 bp, 12 predicted proteins | sample 1539061 | NCBI WGS metagenome assembly OCVQ01 (sample SAMEA3355526, study PRJEB22509) | marine metagenome | biome: marine; feature: river plume; material: water | place: USA | collected 2010-08-08 | depth 0.5 m | reverse complement strand
TGGAAAATTTCTTCGGAAACATTCAGTGCAATAATTTTTATATTTTTTATTACCTGTTGAATTAAACGGACATATACTATTATCACTTATAATCCCTTGACATCTTTTATTTTTTACATCAACCATAGTATCAGTTTTACATAAAGAGCAACATATACCACTAGTTTCACCTGGTTCATTGAAATTAGCTCGGGATTTTCCACATTGACATCTTTTACTTTTGACATCAATCATAGTATCAGTTTTACACGAAGAGCAGCATATAGCAATGGTTTCACCTGGTTCATTGAAATAAGGTTGGGATTTTCCACATTGACATCTTTTACTTTTGGCATCAATCATAGTATCAGTTTTACATGAATAGCAGCATATAGCAATGGTTTCACCTGGTTCATTGAAATTAGCTCGGGATTTTCCACATTGACATCTTTTATGCCTGACATCAATCATAGTATCAGTTTTACATGAATAGCAGCATATAGCTTGGGTTTCACTTGGTTCATTATAAACAGGTTGTTTTTTTCCACAGTGACATTTTTTACCTTTGACATTAATCATAGTATCGGTTTTACATGAAGAGCAGCATATAGCTTGGGTTTCACTTGGTTCATTATAAACAGGTTGTTTTTTTCCACAGTGACATTTTTTACCTTTGACATTAATCATAGTATCGGTTTTACATGAAGAGCAGCATATAGCTTGGGTTTCACTTGGTTCATTATAAACAGGATGGGATTTTCCACATTGACATTTTTTATTTTTGACATCAATCATAGTATCGGTTTTACACGAAGAGCAATAAAATGCTTTTGTATTATCACGGTGGTTAAAAACTGAATGTTTGATTTTACAAGTAATACATTTTCTCGTCATATCTCATATATATATACTAAATATTTAATTTTATATAGTTTTTTATAAAATCTATATATATATTCCTAAATATTAATCTTTTCTTCTTCAATATTCTTTTTCTTTTTTAGATATGCAGTTCTAGCCCATTTCTTCTTCTGCTCTGCTGTAGGTTTATATGTTTGTTTGTATTTATTATTTCGCTCTTTTATAGCATCTTTATTATTAGTATAATATTCCTTCCTGCTTTTTGGCGCTGTGTATTTTTTGAGATGATCTTTAGTTGTTTGCAATTCTTCTTCAAGTTCCAATATTCTTTCTTGCATTAGCTTTATTTTTTCATCTTTATCATCCATTACGATACGTATATAATAAATAAATATTTATATCTTTTTATTATATTTTTGAGTGAGTTTAAATATCAATATAATATAAAAAATGAAATCATCTCATTTACAATCCAAATTTATATTTATTATATTTTCCACAATAATATTAGGCTTCCTCACGTATAAGAGTGCGTTTAAAAATAACAAGCCAACATGCGATAATTTCGTTGTTAATACGTATTTATATTTAGCGCTAAGTTTAACGTTCGTCGGTTTATTTATTCATCTGTATAATTATTTATTAAATAAGGACGGGAATTTATTAAAACTGTTGCCAATCGAACAAGTTTTTAACCAAATAGCGCCTTATCGTATAGCGTCAATATTGTTTTCATTTGTGTTTATAATATTAATTAGTATTGAGGATATTTATAACACGAGCGGTTTCACTTACCAGCATGCTACGTGGGTATCATTTATAGCTTGCATATCATTAATATTGTATCCATATTTCAAATCCAAAGAATTATATATTTACGTTAATAACGCAATAATAATGACAATCATTATATTTTTAATTATGTCATTTGTCGTTTATCTAAAACCCGAATTTTTTGAAAAAACATTTTCAACCGCAATTGTGGGTTTGCTTGTGGCGCTAATTGCTGTTATTATTGTTGAACTGACTATGTTATTTTTAGGAAATTATGATTACAAAACGTATCGTATGATTTCTTACTTCGTAATATTGCTGTTTTCATTATTTGTTAGTTATGACACGACCCAGATGTTTACGTATGCAAGAAACTGTATCAATAGCCCAAATTACCCGAAAGCAAGTATAAGTTTTTTTCTGGATTTAATTAATTTATTTGTACGGTTGGTTGGTGTTGCGCGAAAATAAATTGAATTATATTTGAATATATATTTATATTTATATGAAGTGAAATAGAACAACAATTCTAATATAATGAATATATTACAATATTCATATATGCAGGAGGTAATAGATAGTCTTTGCAGTTGGGGGTGGTTGAAAACATATAGTAAACATAATCAGGACAGTATTAAATATGTTTGTGACATTGAAGCTCAAACATATTTAATTTACAAAAAAGACGTCGAATCACAATCGTATATTATTGAGGTTAATGATGTGAATGATGTGAATGATATATAGATTCTAAAAAAATGTAAAAACAAGTAAAAACAAGTAAAAACAAGTAATGAAAACACATAATCTTATATTGTTTTTTTACATATTTGAACTTTGAACCGTTTATGCAACCCGTTTTGTTTGAATGGTTGCTGATACGAGATAAATAGAATTTTCAGTAACAATTAAGTATTCTTCATCAACTTTGTAAACCTTAGTGATTGAACTGGTATACTCGTCGCCTTCATTTTTAATTAATAATTTATCACCATTCTCCCGAACACCAAGGAAAGCATCCTCCTTAAAAGATTCCATCCAATAGTCCATCATAATTTTTTTATCTTCAACTAACGCAATTTTACTAGCATTTTTAAGGGCTTTATCGCCGGGTAAAGTATAACTAACTTCTTCAGTCGTGCTTGCCATATTATCTTTTTATAATCTTTAGCTAAAATCTTTATATGTTTTTTACGCATTAATAATAAAAAAATTATATAAGTAATTATTAAATGAGTAAAAATGGTTCAAATGGTTCAAATGGTTCAACCGACAATGAAGAAGAAAACAAAGAGGAACTCTATAATTTAAACAACCAAACAAATTATAAGACATTAATTACCGATGATATAAACATTATATATATAAGTTATATTCGTATAATGAACAATTACATACTTCATTCCCTAGAAAATATGAATAATAAAAATAAATCATTTTTCCTAAAGGGGCTTGATATGATGGGTCATGTATTCATTATGTTATATACATATACAAAGCATTTAGAATTAACCGCATTTCATTGCCGTAATGCAATAGTGCATTATGTTGAATATATTAGTCAAATAACTGATAAAGATGATAATATGTTTTTTAATTTATCATTAAAGGACGCAATTATTTATGTTTATACGAAAACAATATATTCCATATCTGAGACAACTCGACAAAATATACATTTCAATGAACGTGAAAACCGGTTAATAAAAAATTTGCACAAAAATATATTACTATACAGTGAAATAATAAGAAAAATAAGTGCGAGCGAAGAGTTTAGTAATGCTGCAAATGATGAAAGAGAATTATGGTTTAAAAATATTCAGGGCGAACTCTTATCTTATATTGAAAGGATGTTTTCTAATATAAAAACAACATCCGAATTTATATACATTGATACATTAATATCCCCCGATTTACACCTAGGATTTACCGAATATAACAAATATTTGAACACTGTTACAATTCAACCCGATCGTGATTTTAATAAGTTAATTGAAATTATACATTTGATGAAATAATAATAGTTTTCTTTTTCTTTTTCTTTTTTTTATTCATATCTTTAACTGGCAAAATATAATTATCTTTAATTGATTCATATTCATCACTAAATACTTTTACTAAGAAATTATATACATTATATAATTGTTCATCCGAACACTTACCAACAATTAAAACACTACCTGTTCTAAATACCATAAAACTAATAGTAGTATTTGTTTCTTCGAAATTATATTTGCATTGAACCCCTGGGTATGAGCAAGGGTCGTAACACGCCGATATATTATATTTCATTCTAAGAATATTATATAACTGACATCGTTTAATAGAAAACCCTGCGTTGAAATTGGAATTAATCAATACTGTTATACATAATTCATCCTTAAAATAGATTTCATCTGTAAAATATGGTTGTAATGTTCTAATAATTTCACGCTTAACATTCTCAAATAGAACGTCATTATGAACACCAGGTATTTCCATTTTACCTGTATTAAATATTTTAACGTGAACCTCTTTATATTCATCGCCAAAAAGTGTTCTAACAATAATAACAAAACAATTATAAAATGCGCTTTTTTCTTTGGAACGATATGTTGTAATATCTTTTTTTGATAACCCAATACTAATTTTGCGTATATCTTTAAAGTTATCTTGTCTTGCCGTAACCGTAGTGGAATCATATAAAATATTTTCTGTTAAAATGTAATCAGAAAATCTGTCTTTATTTTGTATGAGTTTTATGAAGTCGTCATTGCTATTCGTTTGTATCTTAATCTGTTTTTTGATTACTCCATTTGACAAATTCATATATTTAATTAAGGGAATTTTCCAAAATACTTCTTCAAGTTCAATTGTTTTATTTAAGTAAACTATTTTGGTTTTTGTAGATATTTTCAAAGGACTGCACTCAATTTTGGAAGTAACTTCTTGTCTCAATATATCATTCTCATTCTCAGTATCATTCTCAGTATCATTCTCAGTATCATTAATTATGTCATTCATATTAAATGAATCCCAATCATCGTCAATTGACATTTCTTTATATCACAAAATACATATATGTGTAATTTAAATCAATTTATAAATTAAATTAATTTAAATAAAAATAGATTATCTTTACAATATATAAAATATAATATGCAAAGTCAAGTTGATAATGCGAGTAATAGAAATAGATATGTGAATAAAAAAACTACAAATACACCTACACCTACACCTACACCTACACCTACAAATACACCTAAATCCGGATTAAGTAATATAAAACTCAGATCAACAAGTGATGATGAATACAATAATATAATACAGAAACAAAAAGATGAAGTGCTTAGAATTTTAAATAGTCACGATGATACCCGCGTAAATGAAAGTAGTTTCGACCCAACCAAATCATCCCCACCAAATGATTTTATGAGAAAACTACAAAATAGAGTATATAAATTTTCATCATAAATTTTCATCATAAATTGGCATCATCCGCGCATAAGTAAGTTATTAACTTGTCAAATATATAATTTTTATAACATTCTACTTCGTAATCATTTTTATGTATAAAAATTTCAATACTATTTAAAATATCACTGTCACTATCTATATTTGTATTTTTTATAATATATGTGGAAAACATTCGTATAGTTTGATATATATTCATATCATAGTCAAGACAAATATTATTAAGATAATTATTTATTTTACTTATATTATTTTTATTGTTTTTTATATATTCTATAAAATTTAACCACATTGAATTATTTATTGTTTTTTTGATTATATTTGTTTGTGCAAAATTTGACTGTAGATAATTAATCATACTTCGTATATCTGATTTAAAATATGTAATTATATCGTTTATTTGTTCATCATCAATAACAAGTTTTTCTTGTTTTACAACATTATTAATATAGTTTTTAATTTCTATCAATGGTAGATTATTAAAACGGAGGCGAATAAATATATTCTGCAGAATATCGTCAATCTTACATATGTAATTACATATAAGAATAAAGCAAATATTTTCCGATAATGATGAAATCAAATATTTAAGCGCTTGTTGTGCTGATTTTGTCATATAATCAACTTCATCCAATATAACAAATTTGGTGCCTTTTACGAACAACCATTTTGAATTAACAAATTGGTTAATTTGGTTTCTAATTACATCTATACCGCGTTCATCTGATGCGTTTAAATGCATAATTAAATCATTGGTTTTAATATTTTTTTTATTTTGATATGATTTTATAAAATTAATTGCGGTTGTTGTCTTACCAGTACCTGGTGGGCCAAATAGTAATAAATTTGGTGTTTTATTTGTATCAATTATATTTTGAAATATTGTTTTATTATTTTCGCAGAGAACGATATTTTCAAATGAATTTGGTCTATATTTTTCAATCCACGGTATATTTTTGGATTGTAATATTTCGGGGTTGCTCATTTAATCTTAAATAAAGATATATCTTTATTACTTATGATATATCTTTATTACTATAAATAATGAATAATGAATAATGAATAATGAATAATGAATAATTAATAAAATTGATTTGCTATTTAAACAAATAGTTCAAATCATAAATATAAAATCGTTCCATTTTATAATGAACACGAGTACATTAAGTAACGATAAACTACAATTCTCAAATTCGGTTAAAACGAATAATTACGGCAAATTACATTTAATCATTGGACCAATGTTTGCTGGTAAAACATCACATCTGGTGGAAAATTATAAAAAGTGTGAATTGTGTAATATCCCTTGTGTTGTTATTAATCACGCAGATGATAATAGATATGATGAAAGTAAATTATGTACTCACGATAAAATATCAATACATTGCATCAAAAGTACGAACTTAAATAATATTTATAAAAATATTGAACACAAAAGTGTGGTATTAATTAACGAGGGACAATTTTTTAGCGATTTATATGACACCGTTATAAAAATGGTGGAAGAAATGGATATGACCGTTTATGTTTATGGACTTGATGGGGATTTTCAACGCAAACCGTTTGGACAAATTTTGGATTTAATACCCATTTGCGATAGTGTTCAAAAATTGCAAGCCTTTTGTGCGAAATGTAAAGATGGAACACTTGCATTGTTTTCGCACAGGATTGTTAATGATAATAGCCAAATATTGATTGGATCAACTGAACAATATGTTCCCCTTTGCAGAAAATGCTTTTTAAAATAGTTTAAAGATGATTAAATAGTACTATTTAAATGTCAGAAGAATTAATAACCGAAGAATTAATAACCGAAGAATTAATAACCGAAGAAAAAACGTCGGAAGAACAGACTTTATTAGACCTTCAAATGTTGTACAATAACATTGACCCATTAACAGGGAAGAAAAAACGTGGAAGAAAACCAAAGGCTCTTAAAGAGCAAGAACTGAAAGCGGGGATTGTGTATGAACCGAAACCAATAAATTCTGTTCCAAAAAAAAGGGGGCGAAAACCAAAAGGTGGCAAAATTATTGAAATGAAAAATAAAACTTCTAATAACGACGCATATATGGTTGAAAATGTAATCTTACACTTAGATTGTAGTTTAGATAATTTAGATAAAAATACAGATGACCAATTAGAACATTTTCATATTAATAACACAAAAAAAGGGTTGCTAAATTTCAAAAATTATGACGATACAAATGAAGAAATTATGGTTGATAATAAGAATAAGAATCTAATTAACGAGAATGATAATGATAATGATAATGATATAGGGTTGAAATCTGCTGACTACGATGTAACAACCAGTTCGAATAAACAAATATGGAAAAATATTAAAATTTTACAAAAACAATTTCACATTAATGAAAATTTTAATACTAGAAAATCGGCCTGCTTCTTTTGTACATGCGATTTTTCTAATCCACCCATACATATACCACAAAATTATGTGAATAATGTTTATCAAGTATACGGGAACTTTTGTAGTCCTGAATGTTCTGTTGCATATTTAATGAATGAACATATTGATAGTTCGCAAAAGTTTGAAAGATACCAATTATTAAATTTTTTGTACGGCAAAGTGTATAATTATACCAAAAGTATTAAACCAGCGCCAAACCCTTACTATTTATTGGATAAGTATTACGGTAATCTAACAATCCAAGAATATAGAAAATGTTTCGATAATGAACGACTACTTTTTGTTATTGATAAACCATTGACGAAAATAATGCCTGAAATTATTGATGAAGGAAATGACCTTATGTCTATTAATAATATGAGTATTAATTCTAATTCTAGTTTATATCAAATTAAACGCAAGACAAACGCTACTACTGTATCAAAATCAGATATATTAAATAGTAATTTTGGATTTTAGACCAATTATTGGGGGGGTGGGGGTGGGGGTCGTTTACACAAAAATATAATATGATGTATTATATTTTTTTATTCTAATTTTATTTTATTTTTATTCTAATTTTATTCCTAATATGTATTGTGTTGATAAGGTGTCTGTTGCTTAGGAGTACTTTGTTCGCGCTCCTTCACATAATTATCATACTCACTATTATCTTGCGAAGACATTTTATCGGATTCATAGTCTTCATTTGGTGTTGCAATTAACGGGTTCATATCTAATTGTACATAATTATACATTTGCCTCATACCCCCGCCACCCTTTGCTGTTAGGTCATCGTCTGTCATATCTAAAAAACTGAATTTATCTGATGCAATATTGTCACTTACATTTGTTGCTAAAGCAAATGGGGATGGTTCATCTATACCAGTACTTTGACTTTGGGTATTATTAAGTTCTATATACGTTAATATTTCACCACCGGTTAATACACGATTTCCATGGTTCGGTAACAATAATGAAGGAACATTCTTTATTATACTTGGCAATAATATTTTACTACCATTCTCTAATATAATATTTACATTATTGCCTTCTGTAACCCGCTTATCAATACATACATAATAAAATTTATTGTGTATATTTGTTTTTGATAATATTCCCAATAATGTTTGTGAATGTTTGCATAAATTACTATAATAAAGAACGTCCATTATTACTTGTATAATATTTTATATCTTTTATTTAATATATTTTAAACGTAATCATATAATATTCAATTCAATATTCAATTCAATATTCAATTCAATATTCAATTCAATATTCAATATTCAATATTCAATTCAATATTCAATATTCAATATTAAAAATAAAATTGAATATTAATAATAATCTAAATATATCTAACACAATTTATATAGAATAATGCTGAAACCTACACTTTCGCTATTGAATGAACATTTGGATACTTTGACTTTTACATTGGAAAATGTTGATAAGAGCATTGCTAATTCATTAAGACGTATAATGCTAAGTGATATTGATATATATTGTTTAGATACTACGGGCGATAATTCTGGGAAAATTGTTATTCATCATAATACAACTAGATTTAATAATGAAATTTTAAAACAACGTTTATGTTGTATCCCTGTACATATTACGGATGATGACTTTCCTTATGAAAATTATGAAATGTTCTTGGATGAAAAAAATGACACACCCGATATTAAATTTATTACAACCGAACATTTTAAAATTAGAGATATTGTAAACGATAAAATTATGGACGATTCCAAAGTAAAACAATTCTTTCCTAAAAACAAACAAACACAAGGTTATATATTATTTGCTAGACTTCGACCCAGTATTGGAGATGTCCCTGGCGAAGCATTGAAATTAAACTGCTCCTTTACCAAGTCTAACGCAAAAAACAATGCAGCGTTTAATGTTGTTTCTACCAGTGCGTACGGTGAAACAATTGATACTGAAAAATCACAAAAAATTTGGAATACGAAAGAAAAAGAATACCGAACCCAAAAAAAAACAGATGATGAAATTTTACACCATAAAGATGATTTTATGAATTTAGAAACTCAGCGATACACAAAAAAAAATAGTTACGATTTTACGATTGAAACTATTGGAATATATAAAAATACCGAAATTGTAAAAAAAGCATGCAATATTATGATCGACAATTTAACCTTTATTCAAAAAACCATTTCTGAGGATGAACTCGAAATTCGCTCATCTGATATTATTAATGAAAATGCTTATGATATTCAACTTAAAAATGAATCATATACTGTTGGTAAAGCAATTGAATACGCACTTTATTCCAACTTATTTGAAAATAAGGAAACACTCTCTTTTTGTGGTTTTAAGCAATTCCATCCACACGATGAATATTCAATTATTAGATTGATTTATAAGGAGGACGTTCACGTTGGTAATATTAAAGATGATATTATGCAGGCGTGCAATGATTTGAAAAAAATTTATGATGAAATTAATGAGTTGTTTTAATTTTCAAAAAAAATAATATTTAAATATGTTTATTTTATTATTATTTTTTATTCGTTATATATATAATGTCTTACACATCAGCAATTTATAATGCTTTACCCGCTACTGAAGCAGAAGCAGAACCTGGAGCTTCAAATCAAGTAAATGTTATAATCCCCAATACTTATACCAGTATTGCAGCTAATGCGTTCAGAAGTAAGACCAGTCTAGTAACCATTTATATTCCTAATACTATTACCCGTATTTTCGACAATGCGTTCGATGGTGCGACCAGTTTGACTACAGTAACATTTGAAGCGGATTCGAACTGTACCAGTTTTGGACGTTTTTGTTTCTTCAATACAAGTTTGGCTACCATTACTATTCCAGCTAGTGTCACCAGTTTTGGAGATTCATATACGTTCTTGAGTACACCTAATTTAACTTCGATTTATGTGGAGGATGGTAATCTTAATTTCTCATCTGATAACGGTATATTATTTAATTCCGACAATACTCTGGTACAATATCCTGGTAAATACATTAGTGGTAGTGATAATACAGGTACAACATATACAATTCCCAGTACCTGCACCGGTATTGGAAGTAGTTCGTTCCGTAGTGTTAGCATTTTGCAAGAACTTACTATTCATGCCGGTGTTACCAATATTGGAAATCAGGCGTTCCAGGCGGGAACTGCAAATAATTTGAATACCGTAATATTTGAAGCAGGTTCCATTCTTCAATCGATAGGAGAGTTTGCGTTCATTGGTGCGACAAAATTGCATACCTTTCCTATTCCCAGTAGCGTCACTAGCATTGGGAAGTATGCATTCAAAGACACAATTCTGACTTCCGTTACTATTCCTGCTGGTCTCGAGTCTATTAATCCGCAGGTGTTCTACAATATGAAAAATTTGACAGAAGTAATATTTGAAGCGGGTTCTACGTGTACAAGTATTGGTGTAGATGCGTTCGGGGGTTGTTCATCACCTGGTTTTACTTCCATTACTATCCCTGCTTCCGTCAACAGTATTGGAACCCAGGCGTTCCGAGGTGCGACATATTTGAATACTGTAATATTAGAACCTGAATCAGTGTTAGCAACTATAGGTGAGAATGCGTTCACTTCAACTAGTCTATCAACTATTTACGCCCCTACTAGTGTCATGAATACCTTCGAGTGGACTGCTGGTCAAACTGATGCTACCATTGGTGGTCAAACCGATGTGACTGTTTACAGTGCGGGTCTTACCATTTTTTTTACAGCTACTAGCAGTGTTCCTGTGAATATCGTTGGAATACTTAATAGTTCGGCTATACCAGTTGCATTAGGTTCTATAACGCGGGTAGTGATAGGAACTGCCGTAACCAGTATTGTAGCACAAACGTTCCAAGGTGCTACCGCTTTGACTGAGATTAATGTGGATGGTGCTAATAGTTATTTCTCATCTAGGGACGGTGTATTATTTAATGATGACTACACTTTATTGATTACATATCCTGAGGGTAAATCGGATACATATTATAATATTCCAAATAGTGTCACTACTATTGAGGATAATGCGTTCTTGAGTGCGACCAGTTTGATTTCTATTTATATTCCTAATACTATTACCAGTATTGGAAACAGTGCGTTCCAATACGCGAGTAGTTTGACTACCGTAACATTTGAAGCGGGTTCTACGTGTGCCACATTTGGAAATAATATATTCTTTAATGCGAGCAGTCTAGAAACCATTACTATTCCTAATAGTGTTACCAGTATTGGATCAAAGGCGTTCACAAATACGACAAATCTGACTACTATAATATTTCAAGCGAATTCTACCCTAACCACGATTGCCGCGCAAGCGTTCTTGGGTTGTGGAATGCAATCCTTTACTATGCCTGCGACTGTTACCACTATTGGAACAAAGGTGTTCTATGCCTGTTCAAATTTGGCAGAATTCACATTTGCGCCTGGTTCTCAATTAACGTATATTCCATCATATATGTTTACTCAGACAGTAATATCATCAATTACTATTCCTGCTAGCGTAACAACTTTGGAAATATATTCGCTCAGGGAAATGGGACAGTTGACTACGATCATATTTGAAACTGGTTCTCAATTAGCGACGATGGATAGTCAATCGTTGCCCTCGTCTGGTTTATTGGATGGAGGAACTATTACTGCTCCTTATAATGTAATTTTAGGTCAAGGTTGGATAGCGGATGGTGTTGCACGAATAATTGATGGTAGTTCTAAAACGTTCTATGTTCTAATAGACCCTGTCGAAATATTTACTAAACAAGCTTGGATTGATAATGGTTCGCCGCAAGTTTATACAATCCCAAACAACTACACCTTTATTGGGGCTAACGCGTTCTCCGATGAAACAGGTTTGACTTCCATTACTATTCCTAATAATATTTACCAAATTGGTATAGCTGCTTTCATTGATGCGACAAATTTGGCAACGGTAACATTTGAAGCGGGTTCTAATGTGTCCACATTTGGAAATAAGGCGTTCTCAGGAACGACAAGTTTGACATCCTTTACTATTCCTAGAAGTGTCAGTACTTTGGGAAATTCGGTGTTTTTAAATAGTTATGCATTGACTACGCTAACAATTGAAGGGGGGTCTTCATTATCAACTGTTGGTGGTAACATTCTCAAATATGCGGTTCCAGTTGGAGCGACTATGACGATTACTGCTCCTTCACATATAATTACGGCCCAAGGATGGACCGCGGATGGTACAGCGCGACAAATTTGGAATAGTGTTGGTTCAGTTGTAATTGTTGTACAAGACCCGTATGAATTCACATCAGCTATGTATGCTGCTTTACCTGCGACTGAATTAGACGCAGCCGGAGCTTCAAATCAACAAAATGTTATAATCCCCACTGGTTATACCAGTATTGGAATTAGTGCGTTCGATGGTGCGACCAGTTTGACTTCTATTACTATTCCTAATACTATTATGAGTATTGGAAATTATGCGTTCCGTGATACGACAAGTATGGCCGAAATAACCTTTGAAGAGGGATCTACACTGAACTATATTGGGTCTTATGCGTTCAAGAACGCGGGAGTAATTGATTTTACTACCATTACCATTCCTAATACTGTTGCTACTATTGGGGTCTATGCATTTAACGTGGCGAACTTTCACACAGTAACATTTGCACCAGGTAATACATTATTAACTAAAATTAATACTGCGGTATTCCGAGCATCAAAATGTGTGAATATTCTTAATATTCCTACAAGTGTTAGAGAGATTGTTGCTTATTCTTTCTACACATCTTTGAACTTAGAATTAGTAACTTTTGAACCGGGGTCTTTGTTACGAACTATTGGACAAAATACATTTGCAGGTGTCAACTCTACCAATCCATTAAAAATAACTTCATTTAATATACCACGTAATGTGGTTTCTATTGGACAGTACCCGTTTGAATACTGTAGTACACTGAATACAATTATATATGAATATGCAGAAACATCTTCTGGAATAGGTAATATTACTGGCGGTTTCAGCGGTGGTTCGAAGACTTTTTATGCTCCTCAGTCATTTCTTACCGCAATGGGTTGGACCGCTGGTACAAACAAAACGATTTATAATTTTACCGGTAATACTATCATAGAAACAGTATTTAATAATGATATAACATTATCTAGTAATACGATTGATGAAAATACTGGACCTGGAATTACGATTGGTTCATTTGACCCCAGTTTTAATAGTGGCGAAAGTGCCGCTTTTACATATGAATTGACAGATAGTGCCGGTGGTAAAGTCGCCATATCTGGTAGTAACCTGATTACGACAGATATTTCACTTAACTACGAAACTGACGCCACATTTAATATTACTGTACGCGGTACCTACTCAGAGACGAGTTTAGATGTAGTCAAAACATTTACAATTTATGTGAATGACATCAACGAAACCGCTACCGGGTTTACCATTGATACAAACACCGTTTATGATCATGTAGAAGTGGGAACAACAATCGGTACATTTGATATAACAGGTGACCCCGATACTACAGGCGTGTACACATACACATTAGAAAACCACACTGATGTATTTGAGATTTCAGGTAATACATTGCAAACTTCTGCGACATTAGATTATTTTGCAACACCGTCTTATGATGTGAGTATTAAATTAAATGATTATTTAAATAATGGGTCTGATTTAAGTTTTAATATAACTAGCAGTTTTACGATTGGGATTATTAGTAGTGAAGTAACCATTGATACAACTGACGGTGTGACGACAGCAACATTTGATGGTACATACAAGGGAACATTAACTGGTGGAACAAATAAGTTACAAGTGACAGGGGCAACTGTTGCAATCATTCGAAATTACAGCGGGGGTATTGCAGCAAGCGCGTTCTTGAATGCGACAGGATTAACGTCAGTTACTATTCCTGCTACTGTCAGCATTCTTAATGATAGTACGTTCCAAGGTACGACAAATTTGACTACTATAACATTAGAAACGGGTTCCATATTAGCAACGTTTGGAACTAATGTGTTCTTAAATTCAGGTTTAACTTATATTTACGCTACTACAAGTGTCATCCAACACTTCGATTGGACTATTGGTAATAGTTATGAAATTAGTGGTAAAGGTGGGGTTACCGTTCTATTAGACAATAACGAAACCGTTTTTTATACAGCTACTAACAATATTGCTCTAAATATCGTTGGAACACTTAGTAGTGCAGATTATTCACCATTTTTGGTAGGTGATATAACGCAGGTAACGATAGGAAAAACAGTGACTAGTATTAGTGGGGAAGCGTTCTTAGATGCGTCCGGTTTGACTTCTATTATTATTCCTAATACTGTTACCACTATTGGAGCAAAGGCGTTCTATGGCGCTTCAAACTTAAATACAATAACATTTGAAGAAAATTCTACCCTAGACACGATTGGGTCAGAAGCATTCCGTAATACGATAATTGCAAGTATAGAAATCCCTGCTAGTGTTACCACTATTGGGACTAGTGTATTTTACTGGAATTGGCGTTTGTATACTCTAACATTTGAAGCAGGTTCTAACCTAGAAACGATTGGCGCCAATGCATTCAGAGAGACCAGTTTGACTACCATTACTATTCCTGCGAGTGTTACCACTATTGGATCCTACGCGTTTGAGAATTCTGACCCATTTGGCCGCGTACAATATATAACATTTGCTGACGGGTCTTTATTAAACAGCATTGGCACAGGTGCATTCCAAAACACTATGTCTACATCTATTATTATTCCAGCAAGTGTCACCAGTATTGGAACAAATGCGTTCTTAGGTGCGTTCAAGTTGGAAACGATTACGGTTGATGGTAGTAATAATAATTACTCATCTGATGTTAATGGTGTATTATTTAATAATGACTACTCGTTATTGATTAAATACCCAGAAGGTAAAGGTAGTTCAACTAATTATGATGTAACACTTGATGATAGCAATAAATATGTTTTAAATGGAGACCCATTAATTACACCATTATTTTATGTTGGAGTGACTTATACTTTTAAATTATCTAATACTGATATTACGAACCATCCCCTTGAAATTCGTAATGATGCGAATATTAGTTTATCAACCACAAGTGGAAAAATTGTTACATTTACACCATTGGAAGCAGGCAGTGTAAAATTATATTGTACAAATCACGGAGATGTTATGGGTTCACATTACAATCCAATAACTGTATATTCTTCAGGTATTTCTACAACATATAATATTCCAAATAGTGTCACTACTATTGTTAATAATTCGTTCATTAATACAG
>OCVQ010001742.1_pt1 | contig 15757 bp, 9 predicted proteins | sample 1539061 | NCBI WGS metagenome assembly OCVQ01 (sample SAMEA3355526, study PRJEB22509) | marine metagenome | biome: marine; feature: river plume; material: water | place: USA | collected 2010-08-08 | depth 0.5 m | reverse complement strand
CCTACTTTTACAGTAAATGCAGGTGGGCAGTTAACATCAGCATCTAATACAACAATAGATATTGCATCATCACAAGTTAATGATTTAGAATCTGTAGTCGAAGGATTTTTTAGTGCAAATGACACAGGTGGCGATGGTTCTTTTTCATATGCTAACGGAGTATTTACTTATACAGGCCCAAGTGCAAGTGAAACAAGAGCTCACTTCACAGGTGGCACAGGAATAACATATAGTTCAAGTACAGGTGATATCAGTATCACTGATAATGTACTCGGCGATACGCCAGGCACATACGGAGATGCTACACACGTTTCCAGAACGCAAGTCAATTCACGTGGTCAAGTTACTGCAATTTCAGAAGTAGAAATCAATATACCTCATAACCATATCACAGACTTTGACAGTGCCAGTAGAGCATTATTGGCTGTTAATGACACAGGCGGTGATGGAAGTTTAGCATATAACAGCACAACAGGTGCATTCACATATACCGGTCCAAGTGCAAGTGAAGTAAGAGCTCACATCAGTGTTGACGATACAGCAGGAAACGATGGCTCATTGTCATACAATAGTACAACAGGTGTTATAACATTTGTAGGAACAAGTGCCGCAGAAACAAGAGCTCATATCAGTGTAACAGATACTGGTGGAGACGGAAGTTTAGCATACAACTCAGGAACAGGTGTTATTACTTACACAGGTCCAAGTTTAGCAGAAGTACAAGCAAGAATAGATAATTCAGCAAGTAATGTTAGAGCCCACTTTAGCGGTGGTGACGGCATTGACTTAGCAAGTGGTGTCATAGATGTTGACACTTCAGTAGTAAGAACAACAGGCAATCAAAGTATTGCTGGCATCAAAACATTTACAGGCAGTGTAGATTTAAGCAGTGCAACAGTACCAGGCTTCACAGTCACAGGCGACTTAAATGTTACTGGTGAATTTAACAGTTTAACCCAAGTAGATTTACTTGTAGAAGATACAAGTATCACAATGCGATCAGGCGCCGCAGGTAATGGCGATGCACACATTTATGTTGTAGCAACCGGTAGCGATCCATATTTAAAATGGGACACAGGTTCAAGCAGATGGCAGTTTAGCAACGACGGTGCATCTGATAAAGATATATTATTGCTAACAGATTTCAGTGCAAGTAGTGGTATTAATTATAATAGCAGTACAGGTGCCTTCACAGCAGACAACAGCGAAATAAGATCGCTTGTCAGTGTTAGTGATGGTGGCGGAGACGGCAGTTTAAGTTATGATGCATCCACAGGTGTAATCACTTACACAGGTCCAAGCCCAGCAGAAGTAAGAGCTCACATCAGTTCTAACAATGTAAGTGGCGATGGCTCTATTAGTTATAACAGCACTTCGGGTATTATCAGTTACACAGGCCCAAGTCCAGCAGAAGTAAAAGCACACTTTAGTGGTGGTGCAGGGATAACTTTTGATAGTGCCTCAGGTCAAATCAGAATTACAAATACAGCCGTAACAGCGGCAAGTTATGGTAGTGCCACAGCAGTACCAACATTTACTGTAAACAGTAAAGGACAATTAGAAGCGGCGGCAGATGTAAACATAGCAATACCGCATACGCAAATCACAGACTTTGACGCAGAAGTAAAAGCATTAATTAGTGTAACAGATAGCGGAGGCGACGGAAGTTTATCGTATAGCAATGGCGTAATAACTTATACTGGGCCAAGTGAGTCTGAAGCAGAAGCAAGAATAGACGCTCACTTAGTAGGCGGCGATGGCATCGACTATGCAAGTGGTACAATTGATGTTGATGCAACTGTTATTAGAACAACAGGCGATCAAAGTTTAGCAGGTACTAAAACATTCACAGGCAAACTAATTTTACCAAGCACAGACGTTACAGATGCAGGCGCAATATTCACAGACGCCAATGAAGCATGGGTATATGTCAATGGTACTAAGAAACAAATTACTCCAGCAGGCAGTGTTGGATATGTAGAAGAATCCAGTTCAGGTCAAACTTATGCTAATCCTGGTATAACAGGTTCAAGCACACACGAACTGTATTCAGGTCAAAGATCAAGTGGTGGTAATTTATACCATGGTATAAAAGGTATTAACGATGGAACGTATACAACAGTTACATCTGACACTAACACAGTTTCAATTGATGCAGACATCAGTGCAATTAGAGGTGCCTTTAGTGCAAGTGGAGATTTAAGTTACGACAGTGCAACAGGTACATTCAGTTTTACCAATGACGCAGGTGACATAGAAAGTGTCACAGCAGGTACTGGTTTAACAGGTGGCGGCACATCAGGTGCAGTAACATTAAATGCAGACCAGTCTTACATCAGAGGTTCAATCAGTGCAAGTGGATTAGTAAGTTATAACAGCACAACAGGTGCAATAACAACCACAGCAGATAATTATGCAAGTTGGACAGTGCAAACAGAATCGGGTGCAGGAGCATCGGCTCCTATCACAAGCGGAGATTCGTTAATATTAACAGGTGGCACAAATATAACTGTTACCAACTCCGGCGACACAGTTACTATTTCAAACGATAACCCTGCTGACATCACAGGTGTACAAGCAGGCTCAGGTTTAACTGGCGGTGGTAATTCAGGTTCTGTAACATTAAATATAGGAGCCGGCACAGGTATAAGTGTAGCGGCTGATAGCATTGGCACAGATGATGCTCATATTAGAACATTAATGAGTGCAGGTGGCGACTTAGCATACAACAGTAACACTGGTGTTATAAGTTACACTACCCCAACAGAAAGAACAGATGCTGAAGTACGTGCCTTACTTAGTGCAAGTGGCGATATCTCTTATAACAGCACAACAGGTGTTATCAGTTTCTCAGCCGCAACTGCTCCAGTAACCAGTGTTAATGGTGAGACTGGTGCAATAACTTTAAGCACAGACGATATAGACGAAGACGGTTCACCTATTAATTTATGGTTTACAAACACAAGAGCCAGAGCGGCAATTAGTGCAAGTGGTGACTTAGCATATAACAGCACAACAGGTGTTATAAGTTACACTACTCCAACTGAAAGAACAGATGCAGAAGTGCGAGGTTTAATCAGTGTTAGTGATACAGGCGGCCATGGAAGCCTTGCTTATAACAGCTCAACTGGTGTAATTACTTACACAGGTCCAAGTGCAAGTGACATCAGAGGCGACCTAAGTTCAGGAACTGGTATTTCGTTTAATCAATTATCAGGTGCTATCAGCACAAACGACAGTCAAATTGTACATGATAGTTTAAGTGGCTTTGTAGCAAATGAACACGTTGATCACAGTTCGGTAAGCATTACAGCAGGCGCCGGTTTAACAGGCGGCGGTGATATAACCACAACAAGAACACTTAATGTTGTAGGTGGTACTGGTATTACTGTAAATGCAAACAGCATTGAAGTAACAGAAGCAGATGTAAGAGGTATGTTTAGTGCAAGTGGTTCTATTTCATATAACTCAACAACTGGTGTATTCAGTTTCACAGACTCCGACACAGTAGGCACAGTAACAAGTGTAAGTGTTGGCACAGGTTTAGATGTAAGTAATGCAACTACAACTCCAAGCATCACTTTAGACTTATCAGATCTTACTGATATGACAGCGGCAGTTGTTGGAACACAAGATGAACTTATTTTACTTGATAACGGTGCAGAAAGAAGAAAATTAATTAGTGAAATTACACTAAGTGACTTTAATAACGACCTTGGTAACTATGGTGGTTGGACAAGTAACGTTGGTGATATCACAAGTGTAACTGCCGGTGCCGGTTTAACAGGCGGAGGCACATCAGGTGCAGTTACTTTAACAGTTGGCGCAGGTGATTATATAACTGTTAATGCAGACGATATAGCCGTTCAAGCCACATCAGCCAATACAGCAAATAAAATTGTAGCCAGAGATGGAAGCGGTAACTTTAGTGCAGGTGTTATTTCAGCAACAGCAACAGCGGCACGTTATGCGGATTTGGCAGAAATGTACACAGCAGATGCCAGTTATGATCCAGGCACAGTTGTTATAGTAGGTGGCGAAGCAGAAGTAACAGTAACAGACAATCCAGGCAGTTATAAAGTTGCAGGTGTTGTTTCCACAGACCCAGCATATTTGATGAATGCCGAATCACAAGGTGTAGCAGTAGCATTACGTGGTAGAGTGCCATGTAAAGTTGTCGGCAACGTAAACAAAGGCGATGTACTTGTGACAAGTGACTTACCAGGACATGCAATGGTTGGAGCAATGCCTCACAGTTTAAGCCCTCTACAAATTATCGGAATTGCTTTACAATCCAAAACAGAAGCCGCTCCTGGCGTTATTGAAGTTTTAGTTTAAAATTCTATCCTATCCCACAACAATCATTTAAGAGTGATAAATACTTGTAACGGCGAAGACAGTATCGCGTGATACTGACAATGTTTAAGACATTGAACTAACCGAGGACAATATGGCAATTTTTGGTAATTTTAAAGGTACCACTACTTCTGAATTTAAGATCGGAAAGTCAAGTGGTAGCAAAATATCTACAGGCACACAACCCTCCAGTGATTTATCTACTGGCGACCTTTGGATAGACGCAAATAACAGCACTTTAAAAATATATAACAGCGGCTGGAAACCAGTAGGAGAAAGTTTAAGTACCCTATTAGTTGACAACGGTACGTTAAGTGTTGACTCAGCCAATGACACCGTGTCCATCGGTTCAACAAGTTCAAATGAAAGATTATTTGTAAATGGTAATTTAAGATTAGGTACCAACCCAAGTTTACAATACAGCGGAGCCTATTTAGATTTAAAACACAGCAACGGCTCAGCCAGTGTTATCAGAGTAGTAGATAACAACTCCGGCAACAATCCAATATTTAAAGTATACAATGCAAGTAATAGCTCTGAGGTATTTAAAGTAGATGGTTCTTCGATCACTATTAATAATACTTACAATTTGCCTACAGCAGATGGAACAGCAGGGCAAGTTATTAAAACAGATGGTAGCGGAACACTTTCCTTTACAGATGCAGGCGGCGTAGGCGGTTCAACAACTCAAGTACAATATAATAAGAGTGGCGTATTATCAGGCGATGCTGATTTTACATTTGATGACAGTACAAATACTTTGCAAGTTACAAACTTAGATGTTATGGGCTCATTTAGTCACGTAGAAGACTATGGTAGCATTACACAAGCGGCAAACATTGTAGTTGATTATGGTGTAGTCACAGTCGATGATAGACAACCAACATCACATGATAGTTACACAGTTGCTGAAGCAAATGCATTAACATATATCAATCCAGGTGATATGATATTTGTAAGTAACGAGACAGGGGGTGCTACAATGGCTTTTTACGATGGCACTGATTGGAGAAGAATCACAGACAGAGCAGTTATTAGCTCATAATATTTTAATAGGACACACACATGCCAAAGGCAAAACAAAATATAGAATTATCGTTAGCACAAAAAGTAGATAAAATAGACATAGAAAAAATCACTGCCGAAGTAACAGAAAAAATTACAAAGCAGGTAGAAGCACAATTAACAGAACAAGTTGCCGATATGGTAACTGAAATGAATAAGTTCTCAGGTGAGATAGAAGGTAAACTTCAAGTTGCATTAGGCAAGATTAATTCTGCAAGTGAGCAACGTAGAGAGAAAATTACACTTACCAGTGAACACCAGTTTTCAATAGAAGCAAACTTAGATGGATTAATGTTTGCTAAAGAAGGAGATCCGATCTTAATGATTGGTAAAAACGGACAATTAGGTTCCGGTACCAGAGCTCCAAGAAGTTTTGGTAGAGGTAGTGCCCACTTTAAGTGTGCAAACTACAGCAGTGAAGCAATACTGCCCAGTGTAGGCGATGGCGTTACCAGGGGTGTATTGATTGAAAGTGATGGTGATGACGATAAAAGTTTTTCTCTAAGAGCAGTTAGTAGAATGAATCGTCAAGGGTTTAATGTGTTTAGTGATGGTTCTCTTGGTATTAACAAGTTTAAAAAGAACAACAACGAAACATTAAGTGTGTACCACAAACAAGCAGACGGCGATGTGATGAACATAGAAGTACCGTCAAAAGATTTCACAGGATCAGTATTAAAAATTGATGCTAATCCAGGAGAAAACAAAGGTTGGAAAGCAATCAGTGTTAATAGTAACGTTGGTGAAAACGATCTTAAGACAGAAACATTTAAAGTCAACGGACAAGGTGATGTTTTTGCAGGAGGCACATTATTTAATAATGCATCAGGATATTCAGAATTTTTTGAATGGGAAGATGGAAATGCCAGAGGCGAAGACAGGAACGGATTTACGGTAACTGTTACAAAGGAAGGAAAAATTAGAGTAGCGGACGATGACAGTGATGCAATACTTGGTGTGATAGTTGAGAGATCAGCATTAGCCAGTAATGCAAAATGGAATCATTGGCGAAATAAATATTTTCAAGACTTGCATGGCAAACGAGCTGAGCAGGCATATGAAATTGTAGAATGGATGGAAGCAGAAACTTCTACAATGAAAAGTTTTTATAAAGACGGACTTGATCCTAAATTTGCATTACCAGAGAATGCATGTATTATAGAAACAGACGAAGATGGTAACGAGATGAAAAGACCTTTAGTGAATTCTGCATATGAATATGCACAAGAATACGAAGGCAGACAAGACAGACAGGGATGGGCAATGGTTTGTGTTTTAGGAACCATACCTATTTTTAAAGGACAGGTTTTAAACAAAAACTGGATAAAGATCAAAGATTTATCAGATGAGATGGAACTGGTTTTAATAAGGTGAAAAATTTTAGATTTAGATAAATATATCTATAGTAAACTAATACTTTTAGGGGAAAGTAATGGCAACAGCAATTCAAAGAAGACGAGGTACCTCGACGCAACACGGTAGTTTTACCGGATTAGCGGGTGAGATTACGATCGATACAACTAACAATACCATCATAGTACATGATGGTACAACAGCAGGTGGTCATAGACTTGCAAAAAATTCAGAAGTAGTAGCGGCGGCAACAGGTGATATCACTGCCGTTGTAGCAGGCTCAGGTTTAAGTGGTGGAGCAGACGCAGGGTCGGCCACTATTGCACTTGATACTTCTTCAGCAACTTTTACAAGCGGTGTACAAAGTTTCTTAGGTGGAGGTGCGTTCTCAGGACACATTATACCTAATGCAGACATTACATACGACTTAGGTTCTGAAACAAAACAATGGCGAGACATATACGTTGGTCCGGGATCTTTATATGTTAACGGACAACAAGTATTATCTGATAACTCAGGTACTATTCAGTTTAGTGCAGACGCCAACCAAAATATTAGCATTGTTTCAACAGGAACAGGTGATATTGAATTAACATCAGGTGGTGACATCCAACTGAAAACAGACGTTGTTTTAACAGCAAACAAATCAATTTCTTCAGCAGGCGGTGTTAAGTTTGGTTCAAATGTCAATATTGACAGCAACCATATTAACAATATCTCTACTCCAGTAGCAGATGGCGATGCGGCAAACAAAGGTTATGTAGATGCATTAAGTTTCTTAAGTGTAACTGACGCAGGCGGTGACGGTTCATTAGCATTAGACAATGGTGTAATTACTTACACAGGTCCAAGTGCGGCAGAAGTAAGAGCTCACTTTAATGGCGGAACTGGTATTGATATCAGTACTGGTACAATTGCTGTTGACAGCACTGTAATGAGAACAACTGGTAACCAAACGTTAGCAGGTAACAAAACATTCTCAGGTAATATGGAAATTACTGGTACACTAACAAGTTCAGGTAGTGCATTAGAAATTGCAGATGAAATTATTTTATTAAATGCTGGAACTGGTAGTGCATTAGACACAGGTTTCCAAGTAGACAGAGCCTCAAGTGCAGACGTATTCCTAAAATGGGACGAGTCAGAAGGTTCATGGGCATTTACAAACGATGGTACAACTTATCAAAACATGCTTACAGATTCAACTGCAAGAGCACTTATTAGTGTAACAGATGCAGGCGGTGATGGTAGTGCGGCATACAATAGTTCAACTGGTGTAATTACTTACACAGGTCCAACTGCGGCAGAAACAAGAGCACACTTTAGTGCAGGCGGTGATTTAAGTTACGATAGCTCAACTGGTGTATTTAGTTTTACTAATGACGCAGGTGACATTGAAAGCGTAGGCGCAGGATCAGGTTTAACAGGTGGCGGCACAGCAGGTGCAGTTACATTAAACATTGGTGAAGGCAACGGTATTACTGTTGATGCAGACGAAATATCACTTGATGAGAGCTATGCAAAAGGATTAATTAGTGTAACAGATGCAGGTGGTGACGGATCATTAGCATACAACAGCACATCAGGTGTTATTACTTACACAGGCCCAAGTGCTTCAGAAACAAGAGCACATTTAAGTGCTGGAACTGGAATGACATTTAGTGGTGGCGCATTTGCTACAACTATCACTCAGTATACTGATGCAGACGCCAGAGGTGCAATTAGTGTTACTGACGCAGGTGGAGACGGAAGTGTTGCTTATAACAGCTCAACTGGTGTAATTACTTACACAGGTCCAAGTGCGGCAGAAGTTAGAGCACATTCAACAGGTGGTGATGGTATTGATTATGCTTCAGGTGTAATTGATGTAGACAGCACAGTAGTTAGAACAAGTGGTACTCAAACAGTAGCAGGTGCTAAAACATTTAGTGACAACATTATAGTTAATGGTAACTTAACAATTAACGGTACACAAACTACTGTTAATACAGAAACTTTAACAGTTGATGACAACATCATCGTTCTAAACAACAATGCATCAGGTTCCCCTACAGCCAATGCAGGTATTGAAATTGAACGTGGTGATGCTACAAATGTACAGTTACTATGGGACGAGTCAAACGACAGATGGGCAGTATCAACAGATTTTGTTGCTACAACATTCAGAGGTGCGTTAGTTGGTGATGTAACTGGTGATGTAACTGGTGATGTAACTGGTGATGTAACTGGTACAGTTAGCAGTATTGCTAATCACAGCACAAGTAATTTATCAGAAGGTACTAATCAATACCATACAACTGCAAGAGCCAGAGGTGCTATCTCAGTAACAGACGGTGGTGGTGATGGTGCATTAGCATACAACAGCAGTACAGGTGTTATTACTTACACAGGTCCAAGTGCGGCACAAGTTAGAAATCACTTTAGTGGTGGTGCTGGTATTACTTTATCAAGTGGTGTAATCAGTCTAACAGATCCAGACTTTATTACTGGTGTTACAGCAGGAACTGGTTTAAGTGGCGGTGCTACAAGTGGTACAGCAACATTAAACGTAAGTGGTTTAACAATTAGTGAATTTGCAGGAGCAACAATTCAGTTAAGCACAGAAAGTTTTGCAGATAACGATACAACATTAATGACATCGGCGGCAGTACAAGATAAAATTCTAAGTTATGGTTACTCAACAACAGTTGGTGATATAACAAACGTAAGTGCAGGCTCAGGTCTAACAGGTGGTGGTGCAAGTGGTAGTGTTAGTTTAGCATTAGCAGATACATCCGCAACGGTTGGATCATTTGGTGACGCTGGCTCAGTATCAACATTTACAGTTGATGCAAAAGGACGTTTAACTGCAAGTGGCGAAGTTTCAATATCAATTGGTGCAAGTCAAATAGCATCAGGTACTATTGCAAGTGCAAGACTACCAGATTTAACAGTTGGTGACTTTGCTGGAGCGGCAATACAATTAAGTTCAGAAGCATTTAGTGATTCAGACACAGTGTTAATGACAGCAAAAGCAGTTGCTGATAAGATTGAAGCATACGGTTACTCAACAACAGTTGGTGATATAACAAACGTAAGTGCTGGTAACGGTTTAACTGGCGGTGGATCAAGTGGTAGTGTTAGTATAGCACTAAGCGATGCACATGTTAGAGGATTAGTTAGTGGCGGAACTGGTATTACTTATAACAGTTCTACAGGTGCTATTAGTTTAACAGATACAGGTTATGTAACAGGTGTTACAGCAGGTACGTTATTAGACGGTGGCGGTACTTCAGGTACAGTTTCACTAAACGTTGACCTAACTGAACTACCAGATATGACTGCGGCAGTTGTCGGAACACAAGACGAACTTGTAATTCTTGACAATGGTGTACAAAGCAGAAAATTAGTTAGCGAAATCACACTAAGTGACTTTAGCAACGACCAAGGTTGGACAAGTAACGTTGGTGACATCACTGGTGTTACAGCAGGTACACATTTAAGTGGCGGCGGTACAAGTGGTAGTGTTACATTAAGTGTTTCTACTGGTGCAGTTGCAAACGGCGGCACATCAATACCAACAGGTAACGATGTATACGATCACGTAACAGGACGCATAAGTGGACTAACAGGCAACGTAGGTGATATTACAGCAGTTGTGGCAGGTTCATACTTAACAGGTGGCGCATCAAGTGGTAGTGCTACATTAAATGTTAACGCAACATCAGCCAATACAGCAAGTACAGTGGTTGCCAGAGACGGTTCCGGTAACTTTAGTGCTGGCGTAGTTAGTGCAACAGCAACAACGGCAAGATATGCGGATTTGGCTGAGAACTATTCAGCAGATGCAGTGTATGATGCAGGTACAGTTGTTGTGTTTGGTGGCGATGCAGAAATAACAGAATGTTCAGGTGATGAAGATTACCGTGTAGCAGGTGTTGTTTCCACAGACCCAGCATACTTGATGAACAGCGAATTAGCAGGTGGAACTCCAGTAGCATTATGCGGAAGGGTACCAGTTAAAGTTGTTGGTCCAATTGGCAAAGGTGATTTACTTGTAACATCAGGTATCCCAGGTAGAGCCAAAGGTGCTGACCCAGAAAGCGTTAAGTCAGGTACAATCATCGGTAAAGCAATTAGCGAAAACGAAGATGGTAACGGTGTTGTTGAAGCATTAATCAACTTACAATAAACTATAACAACAATTATAGAAACTTTAAAAGCACTCTTAGGAGTGCTTTTTTTTGACTATAATTATGATAAATAATAGGTACAGGAGAGATAGGTAAGTTTACGACAACACAGAATAGTATATAGAACACACATACATACAAAACACCTAATTAGAGTACAACAAATACAGGTACACATTGTATGAATGAAATTTTTGGATTGATAGCCGAGGTAGGAGCACCGATCGCCGGTAGTATGGTGATGGGTTTCTTCATATTTCTTGTTATAAAACAAATACTCGAAGGCATAGTAGGTCAGATAAAGACCCTAACTTTATTTTGTAAGAGTTTAGAAAATCGAGCAAGAACAATGAGCAACGAGATGATGAAAATTGACTTGCTTGTTAGCAGTGCCCTCGAACTAAGTCCTGACATCGACCGAGTAGCACGAGCAGAAAATTTTGTAGAAGATAACAAAATTGATGCAAGGAGAGACTGATGGAAGATGTAAGTGGAATTGCGGAAGCAATTAATACATTTGGTTTCCCTATAGTACTTTGTGTAGGATTAGGATATTTTATATATTATGTTTGGTGGTTTATAGGTGAGAAAATAGACCCTGAATTAGAAACAATGCATATGGCATTAATACGTGTAATTGATCAAACACGAATGCTTGATCAGGATATGATACGACTACAGCAAAAAGTAAATGTAGTTTTAGAATACAAAGAAAGACAGAAGGTAATAAAAGAAGCCAAGCAAAAAGAGGCTCTTGCCACACTACAGTCAGAGGTACAGACAGATGAGAGATAAAGATTGGGAGTTACTTAAATCGCAAGTAGGACCACGTATATGGTCTGGTAGTGATTTATTCAAAGCATTTGCATTCGGTATAATGTTAGGACTATTATTTATGAGTCCAATAGCATTAGCAGACGAATTAGTAATGAAGTTTAAGAATCCAAGTTTTAGTGGGATAGGAACAGGTGCCCATTATCTAACTATTGAAAACCAACAAAAAAGTCGCAAAGACAAAATTAAAGATCAAATAGACGCCGAGCTATTAAGAATTCAGCGTGAAGAAGAAAACTCAACACTTAATAAATTTTTGAGAAATTTAGAAAGTAGAATTTACAGTCAAATTAGTAGACAGTTAGTAGACAGTATGTTTGGTAACGAAGACGGAGCAGACTATGGTGTGTTCACTATCGAAGGAAACACAGTCACATACGAAAGAATGGTTGGAGATGACGGCATAGAAATAATTAGGCTAACCATTGTAAGCTCAGACGGAACAATGACTACAATAGATATACCTGTAGGAGTTGCCATCGGCGGCGGATAAGACAATATGAAAAGTTATAGTTCGCTAATTGCTACACTACTTTTTAGCACGATAATGTCGGGGTGTGCATCAATGTCATTGCCTAATAATGCATTAACAGGCGACTGGTGTTACGACAACGTAATGGAATGTGTTGAAGAACCTAAGCAAGTTGAATTACCCACATACGAAAAATTAAGACAGTTACCACCTGCAGAAGTAATGCCTGTGGTTGCAGTATATCAGTTCTCTGACTTAACAGGTCAAAGAAAACAAAAAGACAATATAGCATTGTTTAGCACAGCGGTAACGCAGGGTGCAAAAGCATTGTTAATTGATGCTCTTAAGGCGGCAGGTGCAGGTGATACTGCAAACGGTACTTGGTTCCGTGTCGTTGAAAGAGGAGTAGGGTTGGATAACCTGGTTAGAGAAAGACAAATTATCCGCAGTACCAGAGACGATTATGCCAAAGCAGGTAAAGAGAGCCAAAAACTACAGCCAATGTTGTTTGCGGGTATTTTACTTGAAGGCGGTATAGTTGGGTACGACAGTAACATAGAAACAGGAGGTAACGGAGCCAGATATTTAGGTATCGGTGGAAGTGCTCAATACAGACGAGACAGCATTATTGTTAGTCTACGTGCTGTTAGTACATTGACAGGCGAAGTTATACTTAACGTACAGACATACAAGACAATACTTAGTGTAGGCATGGGAGGAGATGTATTTCGTTTTCTTGACATGGATACAAAATTATTAGAATTGGAAACAGGAATTACTTCTAACGAAAGTGTAACATGGGCAGTAAGAAGCGCCACGGAAGCGGCAGTACTTGCACTCATTGAACAAGGTGACGGTAGAGGTTACTGGACGATTGCCAGCAATGATGCTGAAAGTCTCCCACCTGTAGAAAATATAAAAACAGGAGAAACAAATGTTGAATAAAACTTTATCAGCATTAAGTTTGGTAGTAGGGTTAATGACCTTTAGTGGAGCAGTTTATTCAGCAGGTGCAACCGATAATGAAATCTTAATTGATCAAGTTGGTGACACACTGAATTTAACTATTTTACAACAAGGTTTTGGTAATAAGGTTTCCGGCGATGCAACTCAGTCAACTGATTTGTCAATAGTTGGTACATCTTTAAATATCGATTTAGACCAAGTAGGTAACAGTAATGAGTTTTTTGGTAGTATAACTGCAGACAGCAGTACATACGATTGGACTTTTACTGGTAGCAGTAATATCTGGGACATCAAAGTTGGTGACACAGGTTCAGCCGATACAGGCAATATACTTGCTACAATTCAAGGTGATTCAAATACGTTTGACTTTGACTTAGGATCAGTTGCAAGTGCAGAAAGATTAGATTTCGACTTAGCAATCTTAGGTGACAGCAACGTATGGGACATTGACATTGAAGTCGATGATGCAACTTGGAATTTTGACCTAACTGGTGATAATAACGATATTGTAACCAGCCAAACTGATGGTGCAAACCAGTACATGAAAGTAGTATACGACGGTTCAGGCGGCAACATTGATTTAATTCAAAGTTCCGGTACATGTGCCACTGGTGCAACTTCGTGCTACGGTTATATGGATTTAGATATAGACAGTGAAAACGCAACAGTTAACATTACTCAGAAAGATTAGTTTTGTTGTACTGTTTTCGTTTTTGTCTAACTCAAGCGCCGCTGAAAAGATAGGCGGCGTATTTGAGCAGACTGGAAATCCAGGTAGTATAGAACGAACATCTGGTGAAAAACTGTCCGCAGTTTTAGATTCTACAATTGTTAGTATGGACAATGTAGAAACTACAGCAGGTAGACTTAAAATTGAATTCGTAGATAAAACACAGGTCAGCCTCACAGAAAATACATTGATAGTAATCAATGAGTATGTCTACGACCCCGATCCAAGTAAAAGTAAGATGGCAATGAACTTTGTGTCAGGCACAGCAAGATTTGCCACAGGTGGATTAGGCTTAGTACCAAAAGAAAACATAGCCATACAAACTCCCACAGCAACAATTGGTGTGCGTGGAACAGATTTTACAACCACAGTAGATGAATTAGGCAGGAGTTTAGTTATACTATTGCCAGATGCAAATTGCACAGACAAGGTAAAATTAGAAGAAGGGTGTAGACCATCTGGTGCTATCACAGTTACAAATGATGGCGGCCAAGTATTATTAACAGAAGCCTACCAAGCAGTAATGGTAAGCACGTTTGAAACACCACCAACTCAGCCAGTGGTTATACAAGATTTAAATTTAAATATGATAGACAACATGTTTATTGTAAGTGAACCAGCAGAAATCACAGAAGCAGAAGAACAACAAATAGAAGCAAGAAAGGGCATTGACTACTTAGCATTCAATGATCTTGATATAGATTTCTTAGAAGAAAATTTGCTCGACGATCAAAATGAAGATAGCATAGACTTAGAATTCAGTGAATTAGATGTTGACATATTAGGTGTTGATTTTTTACAGGATTTATTAGAAATATTAGACGAAGCAGATAAACTTGCAGTGTTGACAGAAAAAACAGACGGACAACAAGGCGTTGATATAATAACAGGTACATTAGCATCAGGGTTTGATCCAAAAACACAATTTAATACCATAATAGATCGCTCTGGATTTATATGGTTCTACAGAGAAGTTAATGGTACTATCAGTGTTAAAGTGCCAATTGGCAGTAATGCAAGACTTGAAACAGACATAGAGAATAAAACTAACGTTATATGTGTAAATGATTGTTCTGGTATAAATATATACATAAGACAAACACAAGGTTAATATGAACATAGATAAAAAACTAAACGAAATGAAACCAAAAGATACCCCTCTTTTAGTATTGGGATATATTATACTGGGCATGTTTTTATTAATACCTATGACAGCAAATGCAGACAACATTATTCTCATTGATCAAGCAGGTGACAATCTTACTCTAACGGTAACACAAGATGGATACAACAATGTAATCCAAGGCATAGACATCAATAGTCAATTACTTGGTGCGTCTAATAACTTAACATTTTATCAGCAAGGCTACAGTCATTTATTTGAAGGTAACTTAAATGGCAGTAACAACACGTTTGATTTATTTCAAGGCAATGGCGGCAACGATAACTTTGCAAGAGTAAATGCAAATGGTAGTAATAATGATCTCAAAGTGTGGCAAGGTAAACATTTAACAGGCAATCTTGACATAGACGAAGAAGGCGGACACGAAGCATATTGGACCATAGATGGCTCCAACAATACTTTAGCAAGTAGCCAAACAGATACTAACAGATCGTCAGGCGGCACCAACGCAGGTCCTCATCATTTGGCAAACATTATAACAGGTGACTACAATGATGTAGACCACAGGCAGTTAGGTAAATCAGGACACGATGGCTTTATAGAGATAACAGGTGATTACAATGATGTGGTGTTATATCAACGAGGCAACGGTGGTGTTAAATGGGCAGACATTGTGTTAGATGGTG
>OCVQ010001737.1_pt1 | contig 15780 bp, 15 predicted proteins | sample 1539061 | NCBI WGS metagenome assembly OCVQ01 (sample SAMEA3355526, study PRJEB22509) | marine metagenome | biome: marine; feature: river plume; material: water | place: USA | collected 2010-08-08 | depth 0.5 m | reverse complement strand
GGCTGCTTATTATAAAATACCCGTATGTACTGTAAATGATTATATATATAATAATATGATATCTCTAAAAAAAACACCACAAACAATACTATTGTTGCCCATACTGACCCGCCATATTTTTCAAGAAATCCAACTTTATCATATAATTTATCTATTACATTAAAAATACTTTCACTCATATAATTTATTTTTATAATAAATAAAGTTATTTTATTTATAAACTTATCTTTGACATAAATCTTACCATTTGACCAGGAGGACCGTTCCAAGATGATTGCATTGTCATAACGGTTCCTTGTAATATAAACATCATTGATGCCATTATACCAATCAACTTGGCGACCATATCCTTTATCTTTATTAACATAAATTGGAATTGAGTAACTATATTCAAAAACACACCAAATATGCTTTGGACTATGTTAGTTATCGAATTTCTGATTTCATTAATAAATGATCGGATATCTTGTACTGAGTTCATTAACCCACCAGTAGTTTTATTAATGACAGTCATTAAATAATTTAGTGGTTGTAATAGTATACCCATATAGTCTGTCTGCATAGTTTGAATACAAAATGTGAAATTTTGTCCGGCGTCGTGACCAAATGTTCCAGCAAATGGCATTATCATGGGGTTACATCTATATTCTGGCCAATTATCTTGTACTCTTTTGATTCCTACTGCTAAAATATTATAAAAATACATTCCTATAAATATTAAAATTATAAACATTGATAAAGTAATATCACTCGATCTCATATTACTTTATATTGTTATTTTTTTATTTTTTTAATGTTTAATTTTTCGATTTATTAGACTTCTTAGACTTCTTCGATTTCTTCGACTTCTTCGACTTCTTCGACTTCTTCGACTTCTTTGACTTCTTTGACTTCTTAGACTTTTTGGATTTCTTTGTTGTTCGTTGTTTTTTTCTACTGCCACCTGCTAGAGGATTACATGTAGGACCTTGGCATATATCGCTTTTTGAAGCATCGCCTATACAATGATCACAAGCCGAGTTTGCCTGAACTTGACTACCTGTTATATTTGATGATACGCTATTTGAGGTAGAACTCTGATTAGTTACAGGCGGACCAGGTGAAGAAAACGACGGCACGATCATTCGCATAGATCCGTCACCGCCCCTATACTTTTTCTTTCCTCCCTTTGTAGTTGTTCCATTATTCATCGCATTTTGTTGGGCGATTTGATTCTGACGATAAATAGCTGCGTTTTCTCTCGGAGATGATGCTCCAGGCAACATTGGCACAGTTTCCACCGGCGTTACCCCCTCGGCCTGTTTTCCAATTTGATGTGGTAATAGTGGAGCCATTATATAAATTGTGTTAGAAAAAGTTTAAAACGAAAGATTTAATTAGATATATATCTGAAAATGAACGATTTAGAAAGATTGAATTTACAGAAGATGGTTCACGCAAATGACGCTGAAAATAATACACACTTGATACGCAGTTTAAAACATAGTAAGAAAATATTGGATGATGTTAACTTACTTTTAAACCTAAAAAAAACTAATATCCATCTGTCTAAATCGGATCCACACGAGTTTGATTCGTTGTGTGTAAATACTTGTAATTTTCTATTTAACAATTACACCGACATTTTTAACAAGGTAAAAAAGGACGAAATCGATTTAAACATTTTATTACGGCTTTTGAATGTATTACATGCGATTGAAGAAGGTGCGGTCGACCAGCATGAAGGGTCGTTTGAGGTTGGAAAAATATTAAAGGAAATTTATATTGATAGCGCCTTAAAAAAGGCGGAGAAACTGAATGGTGAGACACATGTTAAAGATGCCATCCTTCCTGTTGAAAATATTAGTTGGAGTGAATTTAAAAAACAATCGACCTCTGAATAAATTTGTGCGAACTTAATATCCAAAAGTGTATAAAGTTATCACTATTTACATACTATCAATAATTATGGCATATACATTATTAATAGTAGAATCTCCTGCCAAATGCCAAAAAATCGAATCTTATTTGGGTTCTGGATATAAATGTATTGCTAGTTATGGACATATCCAAGAACTTCCTGGTATTAAACATGTTGATATTGAAAATAACTTTCATCCACATTTCCAGATTATGTCCACTAAATCACAACAAGTTAACAAAATGCGGGCTATGATTAGCAATGCGAAGGAAGTGATGTTAGCATCGGATGACGACCGCGAAGGAGAAAGTATAGCCTGGCATATTTGTCAAGTATTCAAACTACCATTAAATACTAAACGAATTATATTTCACGAAATTACTAAGGATGCTATTGTCCGTGCCGTTCAAAACCCAACCACAATAAACATGGATATCGTTCATGCCCAGCAAGCTAGACAAATATTAGATGTTATCGTTGGGTATAAAATTAGCCCAATGCTGTGGGAGCACATATCTCGCAATTCCAAAGCAGGTCTTTCAGCAGGTAGATGTCAAACACCAGCGGTTAGATTAGTATATGATAATCAAAAAGAAATCGATGCCTCTCCAGGAAAGAAGGTGTATAACACGACTGGCTATTTTACACAATTGAACCTGGGGTTTAGTTTAGACCATAGTTTTGAAATTATCGGTTTTAATTCTACGACAAATACAATGGAGGATTTCTTAGAAAAATCGGTTGAATATAGCCATGTCTATACTTGTTCTACACCGAAACAAACAACAAAGAATCCACCGGTTCCTTTTACCACAAGTTCTTTACAACAAAAAGCATCAAGTGAGCTAAATATATCACCAAAAGAGACCATGTCAATGTGTCAAAAACTATATGAAGCCGGTTATATTACCTATATGAGAACAGATAGTACCACCTATTGTATGGAATTTATTCAAAAAGCTAGTGACTACATTACAACTAAGTATGGTGATAAATATTTACATGAAGATGTAACCAGATTAAGCGAGAGACAAACCGATAAACCAAAAAAGAAACCCAAGGGGAAAAAAAACGAACCCGAAAATAATGCTCAAGAGGCCCATGAAGCAATTCGTCCGACCGATATTAAATTAGAATGTATTGATGATTCGTACTCGTCGAAAGAACGAAAACTCTATTATATGATTTGGTCAGTTACACTCGAAAGTTGTATGAGCCAGGCGTTATATCAATCTATTAGTGCGAAAATTAGTGCTCCTATGGAACATGATTATAAATACAGCAGTGAGTTAGTTGAATTTCCAGGTTGGAAGATTGTAAAAGGGTATGACAAAGAAAATCCTGAGTTTCAGTTTTTACAATCAATCAAAAATAAGGTGATTGTAAATTATAATAAAATCGTCTCCAAGGTGAGTATTAAAGATTTAAAATCGCATTATACAGAAGCAAAATTGGTTCAATTGTTAGAAGAAAATGGTATTGGCCGTCCATCTACATTCTCAAGTTTGATTGAAAAAATACAAGAACGCGGGTATGTAAAGAAAGATAATGTCGCTGGTAAAAAAATTAAGTGCGTGGACTATGAGTTGGTTAAAAATGAACTATCAGAGATAGCAACTGAACGTGAATTTGGTAACGAAAAAAACAAGCTTGTGATTCAGCCTTTAGGTATTCTTGTATTAGAGTTTTTAATTCAGCATTTTGAAAAATTATTTGATTATGAGTATACAAAAAATATGGAGACAAATTTAGATGTCATTGCCAAAGGAGATAAAGTATGGCATACGCTATGTAGAGAATGCTACGACGATATCAATGTATGCTCTAGTGAATTAAAGACCACTGATAAACAAATTGTTAAGTTGGATGAGCAACATGTATATATGGTTGGGAAGTACGGCCCAGTTATTAAAAGGGATGTCAATGGAGAGATTAAATTCCTACCAGTCAGAAAGGATATTAATATAGATAAACTAAAGAAATTAGAATACTCTATTGATGAGCTTGTAGAAGAACACTCAAATACTCGGCTTATTGGTGTGTATAAAGGGGCGAATGTCTTGTTGAAAAAGGGAAAGTTTGGAAATTATATCACCTGGGGCGAAGATAATAAAAAATCGTTAACTGGATTACAGATTGATGTTGATGACATTACAATTGACGATATTATTCCTATTATCGAGAGTAAAGTCGTTCTGAATTCATCCATCGTCCGAACAATTAACGATCATATAAGTATTCGGTCAGGAAAGTTTGGAAATTATATATTTTATAAAACACCACATATGACTAAACCAAAGTTTATTAAATTAAACGGCTTTAAAGGCAACTATAATACCTGTCCAAAAGAAGAAGTCGAACGGTTTGTAGATTTACAATAGATAGTTACTTATACAATGTACAATTCAGGGGGCACTCGTATTTCATATTCGCGCGCAATTTCATCTTTTAATAAATGGAATGCGATTGTAAAATTGAAATTATTGTCCTTGAACTCAACTAACCGTCCATCGTGGTATCTAAATTTGAATTTTAGTTTTTTTATTTTGTCGATCGGTGGGAAGTATTGGGAAATATTTTGTAAAAATTTCGTCCTAGAGTCGAATATTTGATTACCTGGTGTTGTTGTTATTGGAATTTTAGCAAACGCAGAATTAACTTTTCCATTATAATCGTTATTGTACATATTGTTTGTCTTTTCGGAGTAAGGATTTAATTCGGCCATTGTATTATACTTTTCCATCTCCATATATATTGCGCTATCGCCGTATATAGATGTAGTACATGGTGCCTTGATATAAAACGCATGTGGCGTCTCGCTTGACGGCAATATTGTAATATCTGGTATTAGCCAGTCATAATTATTGTATTTAAATGTAATATTACTAGATGTATTTTGTGCGTTGTATATTTGTTTATCAAATCCTAAAAATGACGGTAGACCCCAGTTGCTATAATGATTCCATACATCTGGCTGTTTATCTATTATGGTAGATGTACACGAAACATCGTATATGATATGTTCTTGGAATTTAAAGGTGAAATTATCAAATGTATTTCCAAAATATAATACTTGGCCAACTGAATCATAGTATACGGTGAATCTATCATAAGTTGCACCAGATATGCCTGCGTCAATTAAATAATCGGTTACAGCTTGGTTCATTAAATTTTGTAGTTCAAATGCCATTTCTGATTGAGTATAAGATCCTTCTTGAATGGTAATAGTATATGGATTATCAACATTTAATGCTAGCGTTAAATATTCGGTTGTATTGGTAGATACTTTAGGGATCAAATAAAATCTCATTTTAGTATTTTGTTGACTATTACTAAATATATATTGATTATTTGGTAGTCCGATTTCAACCAGTCTCATAGATTGAACATTCACGAGTGTTTCGGGTAGATCTATCTCGAAATGATTCGAATATGGCCATTTTTTTATATCTCTGTCTTCGCTATGGATAGTTACTAATTGTCTATCCAAAACATATGTATTTTGACGTCTGATTAATTGATGTTCATTGTTTACATTATATTGAGGGAATCTGCTCATTATAATGTAAAAAGAGAAATAATTTCTACATATTGAATGTATTCCTCATCAACTGTAGATATATTTTTCTATGAATAAAAAAAATAGTTGTATAATTTATATGGGGAAACACACCAATGGAAATAAAAATAAATATGTTGGAGGAGATAATAATGTCGTAACATTCAAACCCAATACTACCGACTCTTCGTTGACTAGTGAAAATACTACTGTTCCATATATTATACCTAAAAGTACATATAATGTCAAGTTATTTGGTCTGTTTTCGATAGTTGGTGTTATGATTCATGTTTTATTTGGCACAAAAAGTACATACGCAACAACTACCATCTGGGGATCTAGCTCTAGTGTGTTATCTTTAATCGGCTTATTAATCAGTGTATTTGCGATATCATCTAGAGATAGCTTGAATCAAGGTGTGGTTGGGTTTTTCAAACTTATGATTGCCAGAGCATTGCCAATCTTCTTACTTATAGGTATACTTGGGTTTGTGATATTTCAAAACATTAGTTTTTACAAACAAATAAACAGTGGCAATGTTTCGGACGAATACTACACATTTGCTGGAACATCATCCTTCTTTATTGTTATACAGATGATATTAGTATTAAAATATATAAAAGACGTCTTCATTGGAGTACCAAAGAAGGATTCTGATGGTAAGAACGATGCGACTAGTGTATTCACATCCGAATTAAATAGTATTATTATGGTTTTAACCATAATTAACATAAGTTTTATTGGTATGTTACAAGTCATATTGAAATATTTTTCGACGGATGGTTAAGTGGTTAATAACTTGTAAGTTAGTCCGTAATCTGTCTCGTTTTCCCACATACCTGAAATTTTTAGAATAAACATACACTTTTTCTTATTTGTTTCTGTATACAATGTAGGAAATATTTTGATATTTCCACTTGACAATGCCTCTGATATTGTATACTTCTTCTTCTTCTTACAATTGTATTTTTCTAGAATTTCTTCTTCTATCTGGAATATTCTATTTAATATCATCTTATCATGATTTGTATCGATTACATACTTGATTTTCTTGAAATATTGATCTATATTCGTTATTTTCAGTTTTAATAACAAGTATACACTATTAAGTATTATATTTTGATCTGAATACATTATTTTAATAAATTGGCTGTTATCCATCACTGTGTTCACAACTGGTTCTATAAAATATATGTGATTGCTATTAAACATTTGCTCTGTCAATACAATATTCATTCTGGTAATAATGAATATTTTTTTATCTTTATTCTATTTATTGTTATAATATGTAATGCTGGTTACCAAACGGTTCCAACTGATACAATTCTATTATATCAATAAATTGATCTACATATAGATATCATCATGAACGAATACATAAAAGGTATAAAGATTTCACGAGGTTATATTATATGAAATTTTTAGACACGACTTTCGACGATTATATTCAAAGTTATAATAAAATAAACATTCACCCTTCTTTAAAAAAAACATATGCGTCGTTTCCAAGTACTATTGATAAATTGAAAAATATTATCTTTTATGGCCCAGCAGGTGTTGGCAAATACACACAAATGCTCAATAGTATAAAAAAATATAGTCCAAGTGGTTTAAAGTACGAAAAAAAACTTACCTGTGTGTTCAACAAAGTGAATTATTACTTTAAAATAAGTGATATTCATTTTGAAATAGACATGGCTCTATTAGGTTGTAATTCAAAATTGTTGTGGAATGAGATATACATTAATATCGTAGACGTTCTAGCAGCCAGAACAAATAAAACCGGTATCATTGTGTGTAAAAACTTTCATAAAATCCACAGCGAGCTCTTAGAATACTTTTACAGTTATATTCAAAAGAACGATACAAATATTAACATTATCTATATTTTTATAACCGAACATGTATCCTTTATTTCTGACAATATATTAAACACATTTAATATCATATCTGTCCCAAGACCATCTAGACTAAATTATAATAAACTTCTTCCTACCAAGTTAACTGTCGATACTAATCTAACTACCATTACGAATATAAAAAACTTGACTACAAATACTGTATCGTTACAACAAAATGTAAATATATATATACAACAATTATACAAATTATTAATGTCTCCGAGTGATATTAAATTTCTATCTTTTCGTGATACGATTTACGATATTTTTATTTACGATATGGAAATCGGGTATATTGTATGGGAGTTAATTAAAATGATAGTAAATGATGCCAATATTAAAAATGATATTCTCTCTGATATTTTAATTGACACATTTACATTTCTACAGTATTACAATAACAATTATAGACCTATTTATCATTTAGAAAGATATTTGTATAACTTAATAAATAAAATACATGGATTTTAATCAAGCTTGTTTAAATTTACAAATGAGTTGTACCGTTCCTTTTTCATTTAATGAACTAAAAAAACAGTATAGAATTATGGCTTTAAAGTATCATCCGGACAAACATATACCAGATAAGGATGGATTTTATGCTAACAAGTTTAAAACGATTCGTGATTCATATGATTATTTGAATACTTTCTTAGAAGAAGGTGTCGCATTTAAGGTTACTGACGGTAATGACTATAATTCTTTATTTGTCGGATTTCTCTCGTCGTTTTTTCCCAACGGACAGAGTGACTTGTTTGATGTAGTTCAAATGATTATAACTGATTGTCGTACGCTGTCCACTTCTTTGTTTGAGAATATGAACAAAGATACGGCTATTCGAATATTCGAGTTCATTAACACATACCAACACATTTTATACATCTCGCCAACTACAGTCGAGAGAATTAAGGAAATCATTAATAAGAAAATAGAGAAAGACCACATTATTATATTAAATCCGTCTTTGGACGATTTACTGAAGGACAATGTATATATGCTCAACGTCGACGGAGAGAAATACTTTATCCCTTTATGGCACGATGAGCTATATTATAAACACAATGATCGCGACTTAATAGTCAAGTGTATACCAGATTTACCAGAGAATATCTCTCTAGACAATAATAATAATATCATTATTAATATCTTCCATAACATTTGTAATTTAATGTCTCGAGAGTTTATCACTTACCATCTTGGGCAACAAATAATACAGATTCCTGTAGAAGAATTACAAATTAAAACTATCCAAAGCTATACTGTTAAGGAAAAGGGTATCTCCCTTATTCAAATAGACGACATCTACAACAATAATGTCAAATCAAATGTGATGTTTATAATTCATTTACAGTAATCATTTCTCTCTATCATATTGTATTGATGTCTATTGTTAGGTGGTAACGAAATCGATGTATATTGTCAATCGTTGCTATTATCTATCTTTCTGATATCGTGTCATGGAGAGAATGTTGAAACTATATGTCATCATTATCAATAAAATTGAACACTGCTATTATATTAACATTATTATTAATATAATGACAACCGAGGCGATGGAGTTTAAAACTTGTACATACGGAGACATACAGATTATTAATGGGGATTGTATGGAAGGTCTACATAAAATGGCCAATGAAAGTATTGACTGTGTCATAACCGACCCGCCCTATTTTATAGACAAACTTGATAACAATTGGTCGTCCGATAGTATCGGTAACGACAAGAAAAATAGTCACATTAAACATCTTCCCAAGGGAATGAAATTTGATAAAAAACAAGTCAAAGACTTGTACGACTATTATTTGGAATTATCAAAGGTATTATTTGATAAAATGAAACCAGGCGGATACTTCTTATCATTCTCATCACCTAGACTATATCATTCTATCGCTATGGCCTGTGAAATAGCCGGGTTTGAAATACGCGACATGATTAATTGGACATATACGCAATCTATGCCAAAAGGTATGTCTATGAGTCATGTCATACAAAAAATGGATATTAGTCAAGACGAAAAAGACAAACTTATAGAAGAATATAAAGATTTCAAAACTCCGCAGATTCGATCATGTTTTGAACCTATATGTGTAGCAATGAAACCAATCGGCAAATTAACATTTATTAAAAACGAATTACAATTTAAAACGGGGCTACTAGATTTTTCGCAAAAAGTTGGCATTGACAACGATCGGGTTCCTGCGAATATAATTACAACCGAAGCATACAATGATTCCTATGACAAGAATTTCATGGTATCTAAGCCGACAAAAAAAGAAAAGGGCGAGAGTAATACACATATCACTGTAAAGCCTATCGCGCTTATTGAGCATCTAATAAATTTATTCAGTAAAAAAGATTCGCTTGTATTTGACCCGTTCCTTGGAAGTGGAACAACCGCAATTGCGTGTAAAAATACAAACCGCAGATGTATCGGATATGAATTAAACGAAGAATACTATAATATATGTCTGGACAGGTGTCAATGAGATCATACTGACTAAGATTCGATTGGAATCTCATTTACTTATGATAGATGAGTCACTTCTAGCATATGAATCAATTCAGTCATATCATCCTCTTCTGACATATGAATCAATTTAAGCATGTCACTCAATTCTGTTATATAGTTCACTTCAGGTATAACATTCAAATCTGGCATATCATTCACTTCAGGTATAACATTCACTTCAGGTATAACATTCAAATCTGGCATATCATTCAAATCTGGCATATCGTTTAACCATTTTTTAAGTGCGAGTAATTGCTTTTTAGTAAATGGATTCTCACCAGCCTTATCCATTTGGATCAAAGTTGCTGGTGTTGGAATTTTTGTCAATGGATCTATAAATATATATCGGTCGCGATATTTTCCCTGGATAGGTGGTTGTAAAACTAGGTTATTCAATGAATTATCTTCCGAATCGGGGTTTTTATGTCCTAACTCCCATTCATCGTTCGGAACATCACAATAGTCGCTCCGAATCGTGGCCTTCAGATTGTTTATTTCGATATTTTTTTCTTGTTCTGATAGTTCCTTTCCAAAATTCCGCCTCATTTTATGTTTATTCGAAAGAGTATACGGGTAACAAATATAATTCTTACCTCTCTCTTTACTAGTCATTATACCCCATTGTTCGTGTTTATTGAAGAGTTGAATGCTATCAGATGTTTTTATGTCAAATTTAGTGACAAATGTATCACAGTCTTCTCTTGTCCAGTAGAAGTTTGGGTTATGAAGCATAATGTTCAAAGCCTTACCATTTCCACTATTTATGTTAGGTGGTTTCAACTTATGTTGTGTAATAAAACTAGTAAACTCTGGTGGAAATTGGTCGGGAATAGATGCGATCGTATTAATATTTATGCGGTTCATCTTGGATAACATACTAGTATATGAATAATAGAATATAGAATCGATTTGTTCAACTTTTTTATAGTGTACATTTTATGGTTTCTCTCTACATATATCAATTATACTCTGTTATTGTATGCTACACGATTGTAGTAATAATAAAAATATATTATTTCTTGGGCGAGGTAAGACTCTGGTCATGTATATGTAGATGGTTAGAAACATCCTCGATATCGGTTGTATAGACGACCCAAAAAATGGATTCGGATAATTTGCCCGATAAAAATACGGTTTCGCCTTGATATCAAACGAAGATATTTATTCATATCCTGTAAGTAGATACCTAGATCATGTAGATGAAACACTACACTATGTAACTATCGTTTTTTTAGTAAAAAAATAGTGGATTGCTTGACATATGTAGATGTTTTGTTTTTTTCATGTTTTTCAAATTGATTTTCCAATTTTCAAAATTACACACAGTCTTTTTGTGTTGATTTTTGATTTTTGGAAAAAGGATTTGAAAAGTTGGTGAAAAATCACTTTAGACCATAATGCTCTGGTTTTAATTTTACGAAGAAAAATGTTGTGACTGAAAAAAAATAAATTTTTGGTCGAAAGTATTTAGATATAATATACACATTCATATATATGAAACAAAATGAAACAAAAATTCCGCAAAAAAACGCCAAAATATTTTATTGTACATATTGCTTCATAGAATGTAGCAAAGGCAGTGATTTTGTCCGACATTTATCCACTCGGAAACACAAAATGAAACAAAATGAAACAAAAATGAAACAAAATGAAACATGTTTTCCGCTAAAAAACGCCAAACTAATTATGGATACACACAATGTAAACGATGTCGAAAAACACCATTTTATGGTCTCAAAAACCGGCGTAAACGGCGTAAAACACGAAAAAAGCGCCGTCACTACATGCCATGAATGCGAATTTTGTGGGTTAGAGTTAAAAAGCCGCACTACATTATGGCGGCATAGGAAGATTTGTGTAATGACTCAAGATAAGAATGTAGTAAATAATCAAAATCAATTGATAGAAACTTCTTCCGATCATGTAAGTAGCACTGATTTTAAAGAAATCATAATGATGATGATGAAAGAAAATAAAGAATTTCAAAAATCATTTATTGAGATCTTACCACAAATACAATGTGGTGTATCAAATAGTCATAATGTCAATAATAATAGTAATAACACGAATAATTTTAACATTCAAATGTTTCTAAACGACCACTGTAAGAATGCTATGAATTTGACGGATTTTATAGAATCGCTGCCAATAACAAACGAAACATATGATAACACAATAGAGAATGGTCTGACCAAAACGATAACCAATATGGTAGTAAATGGACTGAATAATATGGATATCTTAGAACGACCAATTCATTGTACCGACCCGTCTAGAAAAACAATGTATATAAAGGATAACGATGTATGGGAGAAAGACAATGATTTACAATTATTGTTAAAAGGTATAACTAAACTGGCATTAAAGCAACGAACCACTTTAAACAAATGGCAGGACGCTAATTACGGGTGGGCTAAAGACGAAAATTTACAAACGAGAATGACAAAACTTGTGTTTAATTCTATGACAAATGTAGAAACCGACGAAAAGGAGACAAATAAAATTATTCGTGCGATCGGAAAAAGTACCTATCTAACTAATGAGATAAAGGATGTGTACCGGCAATAAGTATACAAAAAAAATATAATTAGATAAAAAAGATTATTTAATTATATTTTACAGTGGACTAAATGAAATTGACTATGATAATCGTTTGCTGTTTATTTTTGTTTATTTTATTAAATCTTCTTGACTACCTTCTTAATTACCTTCTTCTTTTGTTCAGGAGGTTCGAATACAGTGGCAACTTCTTGCTTTACATTGTCTTCTTCGTCAGAGTCTGCTACATTTGTAGTGGGCTGTTGTGGCTCATCTTCACCATCGGATTCAGGATCTACCTCATCTTCCGCAGTCTGCTTATTTAGACGCTCTACATCTTCCGATGAAAGGGTGATATGACATGTACCTCTCATGGTAGCTCTTGGCTTAACTACCCCTTGGAATAGCTTCCAAGTTACACCAAACTTTCCATTGACAAACCAAAGGCCACCACATAGAAGAACCAAGGCTACATGCGTACCCTTACCAATCAACTCCTTTGGGGTATTGCTGCCCCCGTCTGGATCTGGGAAAATGGCACGCTGATTAATATCATATAACTCTGTCTTCCATTCACCCTCCCAAAAAGGAATCTTTACGATGAGCGTCGGAGAACGGGTATGGTCGTGCTCACCGGTATCCTTATTCTTGGGATACTTCAGCATCGGTGTCCAAAGAGCATCAATTGTGTCTTCACTCATCTTCGCCTTACCAAACCAATCCTTGGAATTGGCAATTGCGTCTGCCTTGAGCTTATTCTCAAACTCGATCATATTATTAAGGAAATTAGTGGTATCCGTCTTGGCATATTCCTCGCTAGGAAATTGAAGTGCCATATCATATGTTAATCTACCACTCTTCTCATCTACATGCTCGTTCACACCCCATGTGAGCATAAGAGGAGTAGAAATATAAGTTGCGCCATTAGATCCGCTATTCAAAATACCAACACTCTTACCGCCGCGGGCATCAACCTTTAGCTTAGAGTACTTAGTATCAGAAGTAGCATTAAAATCCGCACCAGAAAGAATTGTCTTAGAACCTGCCATTGTGTATGATTATACAATATCATATGGCTCATTCTTTAAATCAATTTTTTTTTATAATTAAAATAAATCCCAAATAATTCACATCATTTATGTATTTGGAATATTTAAGCATTCAAAATTTTTGTATACGATACAATGTCACTAACATTTGGATATAGAACCGTAATCATAAACTCTTCCATGTAGCAATAAATGATATAAATATAAAATATCTTCATATAGTAATGACAACCCTAGTAGAGAGATTACACAATAAATTAAACAGGAAAATAAAAGAAGATTTAAAGTTATTAAGTCCAGTCAAAAAAAAGAAATTGTCACCCGACCCAATTCAAATGTTAGGTATGAACGAATACGAATTAATACATAGTCGGAAGTATAATTTATGCCAACTAAGAGAGATATGCGATCATTATAAATTAAAAAAAACAGGGAATAAAGATATATTGGTGACCAGAATATACGACTATTTAAAGCATTCTCTCTATGTAGTTAAAATCCAGAGATTAATAAGAGGATATTTTGTCAGGGAATATTTGTATAGTTCTGGGCCAGCAATGAGGGATAGATCAATATGTGTAAATGACACTGATTTCGCAACCCTTGATCCAATTCGGGAGATCCCATATAATCAATTTTACAGCTTCAAAACATGTGACGACAATGTATATGGATGTGATATTATTTCTCTCTATAATCTACTATATAATAGTCATAATGTATATTCCCGTGATAAATTGCCTCTGAATCCATACACACGTGCCGTGTTACCTACTACTCTGGCAACAGAATTTAAACGCTATATACGGCTAGCTAAATTAGTTAAGGTAGATTTTACAATCGCGAATGAAGAATCTGAAATCGATCCTCAAAAAAAACTCGAAATGAGGATCATCGAATTATTTCAATATATAAATGAACTAGGAAACTACGCAGACAGTAGATGGTTTTCAACACTACCTAGATTCATGCTAGTACTATTTATTAGAGAGATGTATGATATATGGACATATAGAGCACAATTATCTCCTCAAACTATGGTAGAAATAGTTCCACCGCATGGAAATCCATTTGTCGGTCTATCATTACATTTAGCACAAAATCAGAGTGAAGAATCTTTACGGAATAGTGCTTTAAGAATAATAGAATATTTAGTAAAATCTGGCAATTCGAATGAAAATCGTGCACTGGGTGCATACTATGTGCTAGCCGCATTGACTCTAGTAAGCGAGGAAGCAAGAAATTCGCTTCCATGGCTCTTCCAATCTGTAGCACATTGATAAAACCTCGTTTATTAAGAATATATTTAGGCATATTGTTTATGATGCTAACCAATCATAAACAATTATATATATATTGCGTAAAATCACTTAAATAGATATATCCTATTAGTGTATAATGGCAAGAACAAAGACTACCACAACTACCTCTACTCCTAAGACCGAATCCGCCCCCTCTGTGGCTATCACCACTGAGACTGCCACCATGGCACCCATCTCTGCGACCGATGTTGAGTTGGCATCAACCACCGACGCTGTCACATCATCTGTATTTGATCAGTTCAGTGGCTTCATGGCAAAGCTTCAGTCCGTCAGCACTCAAATGTCAGCTCTACGCACTGAGTTCCGCAGCATCGAGCGCCAAGTCGTTCGTGAGCTCAAGTCTGCTGCTAAGCTTAGCTTGAAGCGCAAGAGAAAGTCTGGCAACCGCGCTCCTTCTGGATTCGTCAAGCCTACTCTTATCTCTAACGAGCTTGCCAGCTTCCTTGGTAAGCCCATCGGAACTGAGATGGCCCGCACAGAGGTTACTCGTGAGATTAACGCATACATTCGCGAGCACAAGCTTCAAGACAAGGAGAATGGTCGTAAGATCATTGCCGACAAGAAGCTCACTGGCCTTCTCAAGCTCAAGAAGGGTGACGAGCTCACCTACTTCAACCTTCAGAAGTACATGTCTCCTCACTTCGCCAAGGCAAGCGACAAGGTCTCTGCTCCTGCTGTTTAAACGCATTGTCGATCAACACGAAATAACATAACATAAACAACAAAAATTACCGAAACCAAAATATAAAAAACAAATTTATATTTAACCCGCGTTAAATATAAATCTTCGAATGAAATGTTCATGATTGAACATAATGGTTCTTTGTCTCATGATCCAAATATACATTTTTGCTAACCGCTCTAATGATCTTTCCAGTTTCCCGGTCGTCGCTTTCTATCGATGTCATGGAATTGAATACTAATTTCGTCATTCTTGACTGAAGATTCTCTTTCGTGGCCCATCCAATATTCGCATCTTGCCATTTATTGATCATGGTCCGC
>OCVQ010001733.1_pt1 | contig 15807 bp, 24 predicted proteins | sample 1539061 | NCBI WGS metagenome assembly OCVQ01 (sample SAMEA3355526, study PRJEB22509) | marine metagenome | biome: marine; feature: river plume; material: water | place: USA | collected 2010-08-08 | depth 0.5 m | reverse complement strand
GATGGTAATAACTATTATTTAATACAAAAAAAATTTTTTATTTTTTGGGTTACCGTTTTGGAGTACGGTGATTATAATAAAGCTAAAAATGAACTCGAAATATTGCTATCCAAGTAAATATTTATTATATAAAGACGTGTTATGAAGGTATTGGTATTAAATATGGATTATAGTCCTATTAACATAACAACACTACAAAAAGGTTTTAAATTAGTTTTTAAAGGTAAAGCAGAGATAGTAAGTCACGAAGAAAATAACCCAATACTAACAGAAAGAAAAAAATATATTAGACCAACTGTTATTAGGTTATTAAAATATATTATAGTACCTTTTAGAAAAGTTAATTTAAATAGACAAAATATATTCAGAAGAGATGACCACGTTTGTATTTATTGTGGTTCTAAAGAAAAATTAACTTTAGACCATGTAATACCTAAATCTAAAGGTGGTAATAATAATTGGGACAACTTGGTTACTTGTTGTGGTAATTGTAATGTTAAAAAAGGGGATAAAGACCTTGATTCATTTTTAAATGAATACGGGTTAACTATGCACCATAAACCATTCAAACCAACCTATTTATACTTTGTTGAGAAGATAAATAAGGTTAGTTCAGATTGGAAGCAATACGTTGGTATAACAAAATATTAATATGGATAAAAATTTTATATTCGAGGAAGGTAAGGATTATTATTTAGAGAATGGTGCTATTGTTCTTACTGAGAGGTATTTGAAGAGGCGCGGGAAATGTTGCTCTAGTGGTTGTAGACATTGTCCATTTGATCCACCACATATTAAAGGTAATGATAATTTAAAAGACCATCTTAAGAATAAGAAATAGTTAGATATTTATTATTGATGAAATTATATGAGGTATATGAAGACATGATGTTTGCTGAAACTTGGGTCAAACTGGAAGAAATCTTACAGACCAGTTTATTTCAAGAAGAAGGTGATTCCAAATTAAATCAATTACTAAATGTAGCAAATCTTTTTATCTTTAAAGCCTTTGGTATAACACCAAAAAAAAAGGGTAAGTATTTTATCTCAGGTTCAGCTAGATTATTTAAACACCCAACATTATTAAATGTGTTACACGAATTCGATTCTAGTTTTGAGTTAGTTATGGGTGATTTGGATGTTGTTGTTCCTGGTGAAAAAGAATGGAATACTTTAAAACAAAATTATATAAATACCGACTCAAAATTTATACAAGAAGTTTCACAAAAAATAGGTAAATCACCTGAAGAAATTAAGAATGTTTTTTTAAAACAAGAGTCTAATTGGGGAAAAGGTATATACCGACCTGGTAATGGTGACGGTGGAATGAATTTAATTGATGTCGATATTGAAACTTTTACTATTTGGGACCCTAGTAGGGCTAAAGGAGCTAAAGATATGTCAGTTAGAAATCAAAAAGATATTTTAAAAGACTCTGTCAATGTTGGTGGTTATTACTACATGAATATATATGATGTTTTTGATTATAAATCAAAACTAAATAGAGACAAAGAAAGACAAATAGTTAAATTCTTACAACAATACTTATCTGGTGAAGAAACACCACAAAGAGCTGAAGAATTATTTAGGCAAATAGGTAAAGTTATTGGTAAAAAGGAATAATTTCCTTATATTTGTTTTATGACGGGTCAAGAATATTTCAAATGGTTTACGGAAGAAGAAAAGACAAAGTGGATTAAAAATTTTGAATCACTTGGTTTTAAAGATTATACCGACCTTGGGGATGTAATGGGTAAAGAATATAAAAATTACTTTACATTTATTTTTGGCTGTTTTGAAATTAGGAAAACTAATGAAGGTGAAAAATATTGGCAAAATATCTACCACAAAAACAAAAAATTCGATAACTTAAATGTTAAACCCGGTTTTGGTTTTTACGATATGTTTAAACAACCAAAAACTTTTTAATCATATTAGACTAAATAATCAAATATTTTTTTATATTTGTGTAATAAATTAAAAAATTAGAACACATGGAAAGATTTTCAATGAATCAAGTAATTAAGTCTAAATTCGGTGAATCCGAAAAAAGTACAAAAACAGCCAAATCAACAAAACGGGCCCAAAAGAAAGGTAAGTATGAAGTTAAGATTGTGGATGGTGTTAAATATATGGTTTTAAAATAACAAAAACATGAACAAAAACAATTCAAAATGTACACACACAGATACTTACGTTGCGGTACGACATACATCAGGTATTAGCATTATTAAATGTAAAAATTGTCAAAAAATAGTTTGACAGATTAAAAAAAAGTTCATATACTTGTTAAACAAATAAAGAAAACGTTCTTTGATATATACGATTGGCGGAATTGGTAGACGCTTATGTTTTAATGGGGGGATAAGGTTAGATTGGGAGTTCTATAAAAAACCCGAAAGACCTTAGGCATTGCTAACCTTGTTGGTCTCTAAAATAGACTAGTCAGGAGATAAAGTTATGAATTATATTAGATTATGGATTATAATAGATTAAAATCCTTAAAACCTTATAAAACATATGGGCCGAAAGAAATCTATTTCAATTAGGTCCGTGAAGGTTCGAGTCCCTCATCGTATACAATGTAAGTACTTATTACGCTATCCATAAGAACAGCGTCCCAAAATAAGTCTTTTACATACCCCCCTGTGGATAGAATCCATAGGTCAAGAACCAAGTAAACATCTCATAAGAAATGTTGTTTGGTCTTTTTGATATTGGGAAATTGGGTGTCCCATATAACCAACTATCGCCCCCACACTGAATTCGAATAGGTGTGGGGTTTTTTATTAAATTTTTTTATTAAAAAAACCACTTTTAATAACATTAAACGTCATATATTATATGAAAAAACTGATTTTATTTTTTTTGTCCTTAACTAGTTTCACTTATGGCCAATATTGTCCTTATTTAGGACCAGACCAATTATTACCTTGTGGTGTTACAACAACAACCCTAACTGCGGATTTTTCACAATGTACTCCAGGAGGTAATAACCCAAACCAAACCACAAATTACACCGTATCTAGTACACCATATAATCCGGATTCATACAATACTGGCACACAGGTAAACTTAACTGATGACGTTAATAGTGGTGCCATAACTTTACCCTTTAATTTTTGTTTCTTTGGTCAAACATATAACACATTTTACATAGGGTCTAATAATTGGATAGGTTTCTCAGCCGGGCAAACAAGTACTTGGATTACTACAACAATACCGAATGGTGGTGGTGTGGCACCTATGAATTGTATTATGGGACCATGGCAAGACATTAACCCAGGGGTTGGTGGTAGTATTAGGTGGGCCGTTTATGGTACCGCTCCATGTAGGAGATTAGTTGTGTCATATTATCAAGTACCTATGTTCTCATGTACATCTCAGTTGTATAGTAGTCAGATTAAGATATATGAGTCAACTAATGTAATAGAAACACATATACAAAATAAACCGATATGTGATTCATGGAATGGTGGTAATGCAGTCCATGGATTACATAACCAAAACGGAACACAGGCGGTACTAGTCCAACCACCAGTATCAACTACCGTAAGAAACAATAATCAATGGGCTACAAATAATGAAGGTGTAAGGTTTACCCCATCAGGTCCAGTTTTAACCCCAACACCTACATGGTATCTAGTTGGTAATCCAACACCAATCGGGACAGGGAATAGTATTACAGTTACACCACCTAGTACTGGCGCAAACTATACTTGTCATTTAGTATACCCATCTTGTTATACTGGTTGGGCAGCATGTAATGGACAGATAGGATTAGGCCCTGACACAGTATTTGTTCAACCTGGACCACCAAACCTTCCAACACCAACAATAAATTTTACAAACCCAACATGCTATCAATATTGTGATGGAACTATTGATGTAATACCAAATGGTGTAAGTGGTATGGAAACTATTTCATGGAATGGACCACAACCACCACAATATAACCAAACAAATTTATGTTCTGGGTTATATTCATTTACAATCACCGATATCAATGGGTGTGATGTTGTTTCAAATGTTATATTAACTGACCCACCAATTGTTTCTACACCCACAATCAATTATAATGACACAATATGTTTTGGTTCGAACAATGAGGTGTATTCGGTTAACCCAATAAATGGGTATACATATGATTGGCAAACAATCGGTAGTATCAATAGTGGTCAAGGAACTAACTCTATAAATGTGGATTGGAGTCAACAACCTAGTGGTACAATTACAAACGCGATTATAGTTACACCAACAAGTGATATTGGGTGTGTCTGGATCCCATCAACTATAGATTTATTTGTTTATAATCAAGATTTAGTTATTGAGCCTATTGGTCCGTTTTGTTCTTACGATGATTGTGTAACACTTTCAGCGACTCCTGCTGGTGGTGTGTTTGATATCGGGGGTTTAAATGTTATACAATTTTGCCCTAATATAATGTCACAAAATACAAATGTATTATATACATACAATCAGTCTGGGTGTGAATTTACAACAACAAGTACAGTTATAACCTACCCAGTACCAATACTAACACTAGACCCTGAATATAGTTTTTTTGAGTTGTGTGAAGGTGATGAGAAAACAATTATATTTATCGCTGAAACAAATATAAGTGCTATAACAACATGGGTGTTAGATAATCAAACATATGTGGGTAATGTCTTAGTTACTTCATGGAATGAGTCTGGTTTATATTCTATAATAGCTTATAACGAATCTAATGGTTGTATTTCTGAGCCTGATACAGCAATTATAGCTATTGAGGAGTGTCCAGAAGAAATATTTTTTATACCAAATACTTTTACACCAGATAACGATGAGTTTAATCAAATGTTTACTCCTATAATAACAGAGGGTATAGATATTTATGATTATAATATGACTATTTATAATAGATGGGGTGAGATAGTTTGGGAAACTTATGATACTCAATCATCTTGGGATGGTACTTATCGGGGTAATATGTGTCCTGATGGTGTCTACACTTGGGTTATTAGGTATGGTGTGTTAGATAGTGATAGTGTTAAAACGTATAGTGGTTTTGTTACCATAATAAGATAATACTTTACAAAGTATGTTTTTTAATTATAATTAATAAAAAAAAATAGTTATATGGATGAATTTAATTTTAACAACATGGGTGATGACGAATTTAGAAGAGAATTCATGAAATTCTTATCTAATTACAAATCTGGTTTAGATAATTTCTTTAAAAATGATTTTAACTGGATGGATCATTACAAAAAAAGAAATAACTTAAATGAAGATATTTTAAAAAATATCCTAGATAATCTAAACTTACAAAGTGGTAAAGATGATGATGGTGAATGGGAAAAAAGATATTGGCAATCACCAGATGGTTTAAGTCATTTTAGTTCATTTACTAGAACCTCTAATTATAACCCATTTAATGGTCAGGTAAATTTCAATAATGAAAATACCGATTTGGATACCATTAAATTACTAGAGTCCAAGTTAAATAAGGCTATTATGGATGAAAAATATGAAGACGCAGCAAAAATAAGAGATTTAATCACATCTTTAAAGGTCGATAAATAATTAAAACCCACTTAGGTGGGTTTTTTTCTTTTAAAGGTTTTGGTCAGGAAACCATACATCAAACTCATCTTCCATGGGTAACATTTGTTATAAATATCATTTCTTTTTTAAAGAATTAAAATATTATTAACGATATGGATCCGAAAAAAAAATTAAAAAAATTCGAAGAATTTACCACTACAAAAAATTGTGAAACTGGTTATTTACAACACAGATATATAATGGAATTTCCGTTAGGTGATAGAATGTTTGAGGTTTTTGTATATAGTGAATTACCTTCACATGTATCTTTAAGAACAACAGCTAGAAATGGGTGGGAAATACATACAAACCATTGCCAACCGATACAAATTAAATTTATAGATGTACTTGGCGATGAGGAAAATACTAGATTATTCTATCATAGACTTAGAGATTTTTTTTCAGATTTTAATCATTATAATAGAAAAATTAATACAACATTATCTAGACTTGATCCATTAGGTATTGTTTTAGATAGGTGGGATTTAAGGGGGTGTTTTATTAGTGCTATAAATCATGGGGATTTAGAAGATAACCACATAGAAATAACATTACACTACGATTCATTTAATCACACAAATTTTTATTAAAAGTGTTGATTATTTAACATTTTATTTCTATATTTGTTCATATGTGAGTGGTGGAGTGAATACACGGTCCTATGACGGTAGGATTGGTCTCGTATAATAAGGCACAAATGAGAAGTTGTTGCACGAAAAGATTCATCGGGGGGTTAAATTCCCCCCCTCACTGAAAAAAAGTCTGATATTATTTTTTATATCAGACTTTTTTTAATATATTTGCATTATGAGAAATTTTATAATAAACCTATTAATAGTATTAAGTTCAGTATTTGTATTTACTGGATGTAAAAAATACCAACCTGAATTTCATAAAGTTAAGTTTGAAATTGAATTTTATGATGTACCTCCTTTTGGATCCTCTAATGCTTTAGACGTATTGTGTAGACCACAATATGATGATGAACCAGCTGTTATTCATAAAGAATATGCATCACCTGGTTATGTGTGGGATTATGAATATTGGCAATTGGTAGATGGTGAAGAAATAAAGTTTATTGTTAATCCACAATTATATTATCATTTCACCATGAGGGTTTACATAGACGATTCTTTGATTTCAGAAAGGGAGTTGGTGACCTCAACTGTTACCTACTATTCAACTTATACATTATATATGAATGGTCCTAATGAAGATTCTGATACAGAGTATTCAGTCATTAGATTTACTTACCACGAATAAAACCCTATTAATTGGGTTTTTTTATTTTAGAAAGTTTTAAAAGCGGTGTGTATATTCCAAGAACAAACTATTATGGTGTGTAATATCTCAGATATCGCCAAACCGTCAAAATTTATAAAAATTAGTGGTGTTATTATCATGAGTATTGAGAATATCATATGTGTCAGCCACTCATTATATAACAAGGTATTTCTATTTAAAAAAGATAAAAGAAATATAGCTAAAGGGTATAAAAAAAAGTATAACCACGCAGGAAAATCGTGTAGTATACCATCATCTAGGTTGAAATAACCAACAAAAAAAAGAGATAACCCAACGATTGAGAACAATATGTAGGGTATGATTTTTATTTTTAACATAACGTGTTTGTGTATAAAAATAATATTATTAAAAAAAATAGATAATGACAATAATATTATAACACTATTCCAAACCCAGCCATATTTTAAATTATTTGCCCCCCAGTAAGATAGTTGTATCTCTTTAATTTCCATCCCGTTTACTTCCCAACAAAAAAATAGAACTATAAAAAATATAATTATAGAAACTATTGTTTGGGTTCGCCTTATAAGACTTACCAAATCGTATTTGTTAGACATAAGATAGTTTTCTTAAATATTTGTTATAACTATCTAATATATTGGTTTAAACGAACTCAGAAACCTTACTCACTAAAACATCTTTTGTTACAACTCCAGATTGTCTCCATAACTCTTCACCATTTTTAAATAAAATTAGTGTAGGTATACTTCTAATACCGTATTTAATTGCAACCTCTTTGTTTTGGTCTACGTCTACTTTCAATATAGTAACTGAATCACCAACATCATTTTTAACCTCTTCTATGATTGGGTTCATCATTCGACAGGGTCCACACCATTGGGCCCAAAAGTCAACTAGTGTAGGTTTTTCCGAATTTACCAATGTATTAAAATCATTCATATTATCTTATTTATAAATATTAAACTATAATTCTAAGTTCATTTATTTTAACCCTATTTATAGGGAATTTAACATCATCTATCTCCCATAGATGGTCTTTTTTCATATTATTACAACTATAACAAGATACTATGAAATTTTTTTCATCCATTCTAAGTTCGTTGTACCTCGACTTCGGGTAAAAATGGTCGACAGTTGCGACATCACTTTCATTAATTTTCTGGCACCATTCATAAATTTTTAAATTTTTTTTACCACAATATTCACAATGTAAACCATTATGGCTGTTATTCATTTTTTTTAAAAAATTTATGTTAAAATTTAATTGTAACCATTTATCTTTATCTTTTTTAGCCCAAAAGGGTTCTTTTTCACACATCACTTTTTTATTTCTACTAACTCGTATGTCCACCCACTGTCAGAATTAAAATTTAACATATCTACTATTCTTGTAGCTTCGACAATGTCATCAAACTCCATCACCTCACTATGTGCATCTGTGATTAAAACATGGGTTTTTTTACCCTTGTTATCCACCATAATTTTTTTTATTACATAACTTGTTTCCATAGATTAATAATAAGAAAAATAAATTAGGAAGAAAATATTAGAAGGGTAAATTATTGGCGTTCATTTTATTTAATTTATCACTAATAGCTTTATCCAAGTCATCCAACTCTTTTCTTAACTTAGGATCTTTAGATTGGAGGTACAATTCGTATTTATCGTCCCATTCTTCTTCTAAATCATCTACCTCAGAATTTAATTTTTCCCAATCATTACTAATTTGGATTGGTTTTGCTTTCTGAGTTTGGGTATTATAAACTTTTGGTTCGTATTTAGGTTGTGGTTTATTGTGGACATATCTCATCTTATCAATACGTTTCATAATTTCTCTACCACGTTTATTAAAATGTTTTTCGGTATAATTTAAGAAGTCAACAACATTTTTAAATTTCCTAAAAAATGGTATATTGTATTTAGTTATCAAATCAGTCCATGATTTCTGTAAACCTTTAGCTGGGTTACCTTTTTTATCAAGGAAATTGGATGCTTTAAAGTTCATCATTTTTTTTGCTGTATCACGATAAGAACCCATTACTGAAACACTATCATATTCGTTCTCTAAATACGCCGGAGATTCAAGTTTAGACCCTAAATAATAGTATCTAATAATTGGGTTAAACATCGGATTTAAACTACCCACACCACCTAAAACTAATTTCTCAAAATCAGGTGTGTATATATTCTGAATTTCCCAACCGGCTCTAATAGGTGGAGCACCCTTACTCATTCTATTCCAATCATCGTAAGCGTGTTTAATCTCATGTACTAAAGCGGAACCTCCGATTGATGACATTGGCATGTTAAGATAAACAACATATTCACCACTTTCGTCATACCCAGATTTCCAATGGTCATATTCAATTCTATTTGAGTTGGTTATAACCCACTTATCTACTTTAAAGTCTTCATAGGCTTCAGGAAAATCTTTCCCATTTATCTCAATCTTATCGATTTTAGGTTGTTGGATATAAGAGTATCCACCGAAACTAGACCAACTATTATCTTCATTCATGTAACTGTAGTAATTTGAGCTAAATTCACCGTCGTATGTGGCAAAAACTTCTTCATACTTATCATTATGTAATGCCATACCCATAGTCATGTGATCTTGAACGATTTCTAATATAGCTGTTAAATAATAATCCGGGAAAGAAGAACCAATTGTATCTACGGTAAAATCACCCTTACCATCTAAAGTTACCTCAAATAACTTACTTCTTATAATATTTTCTATATTTGGGAATTCGTCTAATATATCTGCATTTATATATAATTCTTGTCCGTATATTAGAGCTGTATCATATTTTTCACCACCATGAGATTCAAAATAGGTGAATTCAGTTTCATAGTCATCTTCTGGTGTATCACTATTATCGTAAGACCAAGAGTAACTACCTGACTTTGGTTCTACTTTAGGTTTTTGTGATTTTAATTTTTCTCTTTCAGAGTTAATATAATCTTTAACATAGGTTTCTATTATTTGTGCCCATTTTCTAACTTCAAAAGAGATACCTGCAACCTCATTTAGTGTTTTTTTTATGGTTTTCTTTGTATTCATATAATATAAATATCATATTATACTACATTATCACCACCGTGTTTCTTTTTTAATAAACTACTTTTAGATTCTATAAAATTTTTAATGTTAACTAATTTATTACGCATATTAAAATCAGTATCTTTAATATAAAAATACAAACCTTCAGCATCAAAGTCTAGTTCAGGTATAAAGAATTTTAATAGAATGTTTGAACTATTTTTTAAGTTCGTTTTCAGTTTCTTCTTCAGTAATTGGTTCTGCTCTTTTTTCACCTATTCCAGCCTTTTTTCTTATAATACTAGTTATAGCTAATAACATTTGTGCGGTTAGACCCTGTTCAAAAGTCATATTAGATTTAGGTACGAATCTATAATTAGAATCTATCTTACCCAAAACCAAATCAAAATCAGATGTGTAGATAACATTATCTAATTCATCCAAATAAATGTACCTACTAACCCCAATTTTTTCACTAATTCTATTTTCCATTTTTTTTTAAATTTATAAATTATATTTATTAACACCTATAACGTGTTGTGCTATTTTTTGTCTAGCTTCTTTACAGTTAAAATTTTCTGTTTTTACAAAACGTTTTAACCCCATTAACATCATTCTTAATTCATCACCTTCAGAAAAAGAATTTAAAGCATCTTTTGCTGATTTATTTATACGGTCTGCGGTATCATAAAAACAACACTTAACAATGTTTTTTTGAATCTCACAATTTTCCTCACCTAACATAGATATCATTTTTTTAAGTCTCAATAAGGCTGATTCGGCTTGGTAGACCCATATTACCATGTCAGCGATATTCATCAACACCTCCTGTTCTTTACTAAGAGTTTGTGATAACTTTTGTACAGCACTACCAGCAACCATTAGTATAACTTTTTTAAAACCCTCAAGGTATTTTTCTTCGTAACCAAGTGAACCTTCTGGAATATCAGTTATATTAGGTATTGACATAAGTTCATTTGGAATACTCATAGCTGGTCCGATTAAATCTAATTTACCCTTCATAGCTCTACGTAAAATCATATCAACAGTCAACATCCTGTTAATTTCATTTGTACCTTCAAAAATTCTATTAATACGAGAATCTCTATAAGCCCTTTCAACAGGTGATTCTGCCGAATAACCCATTCCACCATAAATTTGTACTGCCTCATCTACAACATAATCCAAACACTCTGAACCAGCTACTTTTAACATAGCACATTCTGCGGCAAATTCCTCGATACCCTTTAATGTTGCCTCATTTTTTGGTAACCCTGATTCAATAAAAGATTCAATAGAATCATCTATGTTTTGACCCAAACGGTATGTAGATGACTCTAAAACCCAAGTACGAATAACACTCTCAGCTAATTTATGTCTAATAGCCCCATACTTTGAGATTGGTCTTCCGAATTGTTCCCTTTCGTTAGCATAATTTATAGCGTCATTTATAGTTGTTTTAGACCCACCTAACACACCAGCCGCTAATTTTATTCTACCTATATTAAGAATGTTGATAGCTATTTTAAATCCGTTACCTCTATCTGATAACATATTTTCAACTGGTACCTTAACATCGTTAAAGAAAACTTGGCGAGTAGATGAACCTTTAATTCCCATTTTCTTCTCTTCAGGGTTTAATGAAATACCTTCTGAATCCACCTCTACTATAAAAGCTGTTAGGTTTTTATCATCGTCTATCTTAGCAAATACGGTCATAATATTAGCAAAACCTGCGTTAGTTATCCACATCTTTTGGCCATTAATGATGTAGTGTTTACCGTCATCACTTAATTTAGCTTTAGTCTTACCTGAATTAGCATCAGATCCAGCACTAGGTTCTGTTAAACAATAAGATGCTTTCCATTCACCTGTAGCTAATTTAGGTATATATTTAGCTTTTTGTTCTTCAGTACCGTAATATAATATAGGTAATGTACCAATACATGTATGTGCTCCGTAAGCAACCGAAAATGAAAACCCTTTACCTAATCTTTCTGTAACAAGAAGTGATGTTTTAAAATCCATACCCATACCACCTAATTCTTCTGGTACAGATACACCTAGTAGACCTAATTCACCTGCTGTATCTAATAGTGAAGGCATAAGTCCTGATTCCATAGAATCTATACGGTCGATATTTGGTAATATCTCCTTTGTTATAAATTCATCACACATTTGTGATACCATTTGTTGTTCATCATTCCATTCTTCTGGGATAAAAACATCGTTAGGGTCTGTATCCCTAATTATAAACTCACCACCTTTTATTGTATTAACCTTTGCTTCCATTTTTAACTATTAAAATCGAATTTATTCTTCTTTTTTGTTATCATAGAATCCCGTAAGGACTCAATCTCATCATGTAATCTTCCACTTAATTTTTTAACTAACTGATAATGATTTTCTTTTTCTTCTTGTGAAATATCAAACTTAGGTTCACTATGTATTTCATTAACATAGGCTTTATCATTAACCATTTGAGTTACCATCTGTAATGCCCATAAACGCATTAAATTTATTCTAATTTCTGGTTTAACATCACTGTCGTGATACATAAACCAATCAAATTTACCACCACTAGTTAAAAAATTACCATCACCATCTGTTTGTTCTGGCATATAATTTAAACCCCCTAACTCATTAACTAAAGTTTTATATTTTTCTTCATCCTGTTCTAAAAAAGGTTCTTTTAGATTATAAATTGTTTTTAATTTAATGTAAAATTCAGCATCAATCTTCATTTTCTTCTCCTTTAATAATATTAATAACTTTTTCTATTTTGCTCTTACTTTTTCTTTTAGGTCTAGTAGTTATTTTATTCATATCATTAATAACTACGTCACCAACATGGATATTAATGGTTTTATGTTTTCTACCGTTACCAAAATTAAACTCAATCCTATTGAAGTCTTCTCTGTCTGATTCTATACTTAAATCCAATAGACCTTTAGGTATTAAATTTAACCCATACTCATCCCATATCACCTCAAAATAATTATTTACATCGTCCACAAATCTTGGGTCTATTTTATATGAAACATTATCTGGTTTAACCCAAAAAGTTTTACCAATCCCACCTACACCGTTATTAATCCACTCTATAACCTCATAGGATCCGTTTGACATAAATGAAGTTGGTAGATTAACTACTTTAACCTCTTTTCCATTATTTAATTTAACGATATCACCCTTAGTTATTTCAAATGTCATATGATTAATTTTATATAAAAAAAATCTTATAGTAAATGAATGTAAATAAAAAAAGGTCAGATTTCTCTGACCTTTTTGTTGAGCGGATAGTTCGGGTCGATACGACATCTTCTAGCTGGAAGCTAGATACTTTCATTAAGCTATATCCGCATATTTGAGGGAATTACACCCTCACAATATATATATATATACAAAGTATTGGTCTCTTTCTATAATTAAGTCTTTGATACTTTCAGTGATTATCTAAATCCATCCACCTATCGATACTTCTGTGTTTTTTTGTAGACCTTTCTCTTTGATTACACTACAATATTAGTGACTTTATTTTAATTAGTCAATAGGTCACTAAAAATTTTTTATAGTCCTTTATTAATTTCGGTTAACCTCTGTGATAAGAAACTATAACCCATTTTTTGGTTTAAGAATCTAGTAGTATTTTCTGATTTAACCACGTTAGAGTAGTTTAACTCAAACCCATCATCAGTTTTATTTATATTACTAATAACCTTATTATTTAATAATATATACCTAAGTTTAGCTAAAATAACGTCAACCTCCATAGCATATTCCTCCTTAGATAATTGTTTACTCATGGTTTTTTCATCCTCATAATTATCTGCAAATGTTTTACAAAATTCTATAATAGGATCTTTTTCTGGTGTTGCCTCACTTTTTAATTCTACCATATTTTTTTGGACTTCTTCCAAAAGTTTGCCTAACATTTCACTTATATCGAAATTAGGCCCAACCCTTCTATATAAACGTCTTACTATTGGTAGGTTAACGGTATTAAAAACATCGTCAACATCACTAGGTATTTTACTAATAGTTTTATCAGATAAAATTAATCTAACTGTATTATCATAAAGTATAGCTAATTCTTCCTTTTCCCATAAAGGTAGGTTATCCAGCATTCCTAATGCTTCCCACCTACTAATAACTTCGTAGTCTAAGCTGTCTTCCATAAATCAATAAATTTTGAACTAGTTATGAACTCTAAATCAACAGAGTCTTTTGTTTTTATATCAGGGTCTGGTGAAACTTTAGGTGTAATTATATCTTCTTTTTTAAAGAACTGACCGTTAGAGTTTATTGTTATATCTTTTATAACAGTAACTTTGTAACCACGTCTGAGTAAACCTAAAACAGTACTACCAACATCGATGCCATATACAATATATGATGGTCTTTCCATCATTGGCACTCCTAGGTTATGTATTAAACTTTCAAAGTAAGGATTACCTTCAAATACATCTATGTTTTTTTTAGTCACAACAATATTATTATTATTATGTATTTCAGGAAATACAAGGTTACCCCCATCCCAATTCAACAAAAAGTATTGTTTAGGGGCTACTTCATTAATAAATCTAGCACCTTTAGTGTCTTTAATACAATGTTTAGGATATGTTTTATTATAGTCAGGTAATTCTGAAAAAAAATCAGAATCCTCTTTAAACCACCTTATTGTGTTTATTGTTTTAATATTTAACTTTTCACAAAAATAAGAAAATAATTTAAGATTTTCTAATATAGACTCATTATTTGGTATGTCTACACTTCCGTTTGTAAAAAAATCTTGTTGTAAATCTATTTTAAAAACTATATTACCCATTATTTATTTTTTTAACTATTCTTCTTTTTTATAGATAGAACTTAATATAGCTTCAAAATAAGTGGCTCTTTCTTTTGCTTCAGAAAAATTACCCACCTCATGATCTATTTTTTCTAATGTATCGTAACCATTACTATTGTTTAATAACAATTTAACTTTAGCAACACTAGTTTTCATTTTAGACTGATATCCAGCCCTTAAAGCATCAATAACCTCTACATTCATATTATAAAGACCTTATCTTACTTTGTGTTATGACTTCAGACATTTCTCTTAATGTATTAGAAGTCTCCATCCAATTAACAGCTATAATAGATTTAGCGTCTATTAATTGGTATGGTGGTATGAGATTATTATCATCATATTCTTTTAATTCAGCCATTGGGACGGTAAAGAATAACTTACCATTTAAACCTAATTTCTCAACTTCAACCAAGTTTATATTTTCACCACCGATACCACCACCTTCGTTAATTTGTTCACTAACCTCAACATAAAACATTGAACAAATTTCTGTAGACTTTCCGGGTGAATAATAAAAATCATATATAGGTGTTGAAAAATCTACCTTATACCCAGTTTCCTCCATCACCTCTCTTTTGATAGCCTCTTCGGGTGTCTCGCCTTTTTCTATACCACCGGCAACAACCTCAACCATTAAACCTTCAGCACCAGCTCTATATTGTTCAACAAAAATATATTTATTTTTATTAATATCTTTTACAATGGCCGCAACACTATTAGTTGTGTTTAACACCTCTCTTTTGTATTCTTTATCACCGTAAGTTAATACTACTTCATCAACCTTAAGAATACCATCGTATTTATTTGTTTTTTCCTTCAGTGTGAATTCTTTTTTTGCTGTAGTTTCCATTATTAAATAACCTCCCCTTCTTCTTTATTATTTTCTCTGATTTTATCAGCTTCTACTTGAACTTCTTTAATGAATTGTTCTCTAAATTTTTTTCTTAAAGCATTTCTTTGTTCTTCTAGTTTTTTATTTCTAGCGGCAACTTTTTTCTTGTGATCTTTTCTATGTCTACTTTTTGGCATAACTAAAACTTTTTATTAATAATTAATT
>OCVQ010001732.1_pt1 | contig 15815 bp, 17 predicted proteins | sample 1539061 | NCBI WGS metagenome assembly OCVQ01 (sample SAMEA3355526, study PRJEB22509) | marine metagenome | biome: marine; feature: river plume; material: water | place: USA | collected 2010-08-08 | depth 0.5 m | reverse complement strand
ATCCCATCCCATCCCATCCCATCCCATCCCATCACATCACACATGGGGTATCCCTTTAGGGATACCCTACGCCCGCCCATGCGGGGTATCCCTTTAGGGATACCCTACACGCACAGCCCGCGCACAGATCACCCTGCACCCTTTACCCTGTATCCTCTATCTCTTACCCTTATCCTCTATCCCTTACCCTTAATCCCTTACCTCTATCCCTTATTAACTATTAGGATACAGGATTCAGGATACAGGCTACGGGTAGGGTGTGTGTTTTTGTGTGTGATCTTTGATACATATATACACCTGTGAGAAAAAATAATTGTACTTGACAAAGATAGTAGTTGACAGCATATTTTCGAGCCATGAGCGACAAGGAGTCCTACTACGCGAGGTTTGCAGATGAGCGTAAGGCTTATCAGAAGGCGTACTACGCCAAAAACAAGGAGGCGCTTAAGCGGAAAAAGGAGCTGGATGCAACTCTAAAGCCCGAAAAAGTGAAAAAAGTGCAGGAATATCAGCACAATTACTATTTGGCAAATAGGCAGAAGCTGTTGGAACGCAAACGATTACGGTATTTGCAAGAAAAAAGTGCGTAAGCGGGAACAAAACACCGCAATTTGTGGTTGGCGTACGGGATTGTGCGCGAACGGGAACGCGTCATGTTGAAGGCTGCCTTTAACACACCGGCAACAGGCATCCATATTAAAGTTTAGGGCGTTTTTGTTACATATGAGCTTTCTTATGTAAAGATAACGTCGTTTATTTGACCCAATCCTGTATCCTGTGTCCTATATCCTGTACGCGTACGCCGACATCGCACGAATGTTGGCGTTCAGCAATAGCGTCGCGCAATGGACTACAGGATTAAGGAAACAAGGCACGACGATAAGCCAAAAGGGTACAGGATTAAGGAAACTCAGAAATAATTTGACTGGAATTGTGTGGAGGCAAACTCCATTTTCGTCTGAAAAGTTGTATTATTGATCTGTGCATAGACCCAAAGACTTTCTGGAAACCCTATAATTCATAATAAGTCAGTAATTCAATGGATATATGAATTACTGAAGTATTATGAATTACTAAAGAGTAAAAAGATTATAATATAGACTGCGCAAAAATCATTTTTACAACTTTTAGAGGAAATTACTTGACGTATTTAACGGACGGCGTTATCTGTGTTGCCCATGCCTGACACCGAAACAAGACACCGACACGGCGACGTGCGCGAAGACGGCTTCATGTTCGTCGCGTACCAGCCCAAATGTAAGAACGGCGAGTATTGGGTCACACCACAGCAGTTTGCGCTGAGGAAACTCAACGCCGCCGCCCGACACCACCAGTCCAAACAACTCAAGCCCAAGAAACCCTTACGGCTGACGCTCAAGAACTATCCAGACTTCCGCGTCCGCCCCTACAAACCGAGACTCCATTTGCGAAAACGAGAATTAACTCAAAAAGAATTTGACACGCTGCCCTTTGGCCCCAACACTGAACCCGCTATGACTGCAATCGAAAACATTACCATCATCCCCAACTACTCGAAGTACGGTATCACACCAGACGGACTCGTGTACCGCGTACAGCCAGCAAGCAGAGGTCGCACTGCTGGCCAACGCCATCGTGTGACTCCTGTCATCCATCCGAAAGGCCATCAGTGGTGCGTGCAGATCACCGACGATAACAACACACGCAAGCGCATTCCGATTAAGAAGTTGATGCAAGAGGTGTACGGTAACTCCGAAACTATTTCTTGACTTATTCGATAGTCCACTTACGATATTCTGCTGTGACGCAAAATCCTCCTACGGTTCCTTCAGGTCTGAATGAGTTCGACCTGCTGAACCTTGATCCGCAAACACTGACGCCACCGGAATCCCGTATCCGTGACGTTAAAGCCGCAAGCTCAATCTACGACACGCTGCGCAAAGCCGACGAGAAGTCATCGAGCAACCGTGCTAAAGTCGATGCGATGTTTGACGGCGCGTCACCGTACGACCAACGTGTGCTGTACTCTACCGGCCAAGGCAACCGCACCAACCTGAACTTCGGCGAAGCCCAACGCTTGCTCGACGTCTCGATGTCGGCCTACGTTGACCTCTACACCAGTTTGCAGAAGCTGATGCGCGTGTCTGTGACGTTGGGCGAACCTGCCGAACGACAAGACGCGGAGGACATCATTGCTGAGGAGTTGACGCAGATGTTGCGCGAGTGGCCCGAGTTCCATTCGAACTACCTTCGTCTTTGCACGGAGTTCACGAAGCACGGTGTCGGCGTCTCTTACTTTGAAGATCCTCGCAGCTGGCGTTTCCGTGTTTGTGGCTTGGGCGACTTCCTCATTCCGAGGCAGACACCGGCATCTGAAGAGGCTGTCGAAGTTGGCTGTGCTCGTCGTCAGTACCTTCTGCACGAGCTTTACGGCTTCATCAAGAACGAAGACGCCGCCGCTAAGATTGGCTGGGACGTTGACGAAGTGAAGCGTGTTATCTCGAAGAACGCACGCACTAGTGGCCGTAACGGCAGCAACACCTACGCCGACTGGGAAGTTACCCAGCGCGAGATGAAGAACAACGACTTGTATACCGGTCTTGAGAATACGACAGTGTCCGTTGTGCACATGTGGGTGCGCGAGTTCGACGGCAGTGTGTCGTTGCTGATGTTTGCCGAAGAGACACCGAAAGTATTTCTGTTCCGCCAGAACTCGATGTTCAAGAAACCGGAACACGCATACGTGATGTTCTCGTACGGCGTCGGCACAAACGGCACCTATCATTCGGTTAGAGGTTTGGGCAACAGGATCTTCAACCACATCCAGACAAGCAACCGCATCCGTTGTCAGATGATTGACTCCGCCATGATGGGCGGCGCGGTGATGATCCAGCCGGAAACGCAGCGTGCACTTGAGGACCTGTCGTTTACGATGTACGGTCCTTACTCGATCCTTTCGCCCAACGTAAAGATCATCGAGAAGGCCGCGCCTAACTTGACCAACACAATGCAACCAGCACTCGCTGACTTGCAAAACCAGTTGGCCATGAACGTCGATCTTGTTTCGACTTACGGAAACCAAAGTAGTCCGTACCGTAACAACCTCCAGACCGAACACGACCTTGCCGTGTCGAGTCGTCTGACTGGTTCGACCATTAACCTTTTTTATTCTAGCTGGTCTCGCTTGCTTCGTGAGATCGTCCGCCGCGTCGTCACCAACCCCAAACAGGACGAGTACGTTTCGGCATTCTACAAACGCTGCGCCGAGCGCGGCATCGACGCCAAGGTCATTGCGTCGCTCAACCATGAGAAGACTGTCGCTGTTCGCGCTATCGGTGCTGGCTCCGCAGCCAACCGCCTACTTGCGCTTCGTGAGCTTAACGGCATTGCCGGTAGCTACGACGAGGTAGGCCGCCGTAACCTGATCCGCGACATCACTTCGGAACGGGTTGGCCGTGATCTTGTGGACCGCTACGCGCCAGCAAATCCAGAGCCACGTATGACTGTCGATGCGAAGATTGCGTTGTTGGAGAACCAGTCCATGCAGTCCGGCCAGCCCGTTGCCGTTCTCGATAGCGAGCTACACGGCATGCACCTCCGCATGCACGCCCCGCTCCTGCAACAACTGGTCAGTGGCATCCAGACTGGCGAGGTTGATCCTGTACAGGCTCTGCCTATTGTACAAGTTATCTACCAACATTGCGCTGACCACACCAACTACCTTGCCGCCGATCCGTCAGCCAAAGCAGAGGTAGCTGGTATGAAGCAACTCCTGCAAGTAGGCGAGGAAATCATTACGAACTTCACCCGCAAGATTCAGGCCGAGCAACGTAAGGCTATGGAAGCTGGTCAAGCCGAAGGGCAAGAAGGCCAGCAAGCAGGTCCGTCGTCAGCCGAACTGAAGATGCAAGAGCATCAGATGAAGATGCAGATTGCGCAGCAGAAGGCGCAGATCGAGATGCAGATCAAGCAAGCTAAGGCCGACCAAGACCTTGCGCTTAAAGATGCCGAACGCGCACTAAAACTATCCGGCAACGCAACCCAATAACACAAGCATATGGCCAAAGACAAACCTTTCACCGGTAACACGTTCAACAAAGTTGAAACAATGCGCGGGGCTTTTGAGTCCCAGTATGGTGCTTCACCTAACGATAACAAAAAAGTGCTTATTGGTATGCGTGGTGGTAAGGCTGTTTATGGTGATGAACTTGACGCTGCCGATACTACCGGTGCACAGTACGTTGGAACCTACTCGAAGAATCAGGCGGCGATGGACGACATCTTCAAAGAGATGGCTCGATCCGGCGGCATGTACAACCCATCATCTAACAACATCCGGTTGGAAGGGACGCCTGCTGTTACCGAGGCAGATAAAACAGTAACTTATAGAGCATCGGACGGTCAGAAAATGATCGGTGCTCTCTCACCTGAAGCCGCCGCTATGCGTGAAAAAACCAGTAATACTCCGGTTAATCCGGTAGCTCCCGCTGTCACACCTACTACGGCACCCGCCGCTACAGGCGCACCAGCCGCACCTGAGATTGGTCTTGGTGCAGATTATTTAAAGAAGATCAGGGACAAGAAAAAAGAAGGCCAAAGCAAACAACCTACGTTCAATGCTGTACCTAGCGTACTTGACGGTTTGTTTGGTAGTACATCAGATACAATGATGGCTTAATAAATAATTTGACAAACCGCGAACTTCGTGGTTTTCTTCCGCATGCTTTCTTCCAAACCTGTTGTACCGCAGACCATTGAACGATGGTTCAGTGATCCAACCCAAGCAGCCAAGCTCCGAGAAATTCTAGATAACTCTTCTTTTGAGGGCGCTGTGGCAACTCTCCTATCCGCTGCACGGCCTACATTCGTTGCCCTCACCGACACGGAACGCAATGCCCAGCGCCAAGCATGGCTGGCTGGCTACCATGATTTCGCAAACGATCTCCTGAAGTTGACTAAGGCCCCACCAACTAAAGGCCAGAATCTAGAAGAATGGAGCCACTACGAATAAATTATGAGCACCCCAGCACCAGAATCCACGACAGTGGAAACCAGCCCAGCCCCAGATAATGGCGGCTTTGTCGAGTCCCTCGATTCGTTCTTCGCGTCGATGGATAACCCAGTCGAGTCCACACCAGAACCTGTAAAGGAAACCGCTGCGGTAGAAGCTAAGACGGCGGAACCTGAATCTGTAAAGGAATCGGCAGAGGTAGCTAATGAGCCTAACCCCCTGTCCGACATCGAATCCCTTGAGGAACCCAAAGACTGGACACCCCAAGCAGCGAAGCGGTTTAAAGAACTGAAGTCTGAGCTTAAGACCTATCGTAGCCGCGCTGAAGAGTTGGAGCAGGCTGTCAACCAGAAGGAGTCCCGCTTGCAGGAGCTACAGGCCCTTGCCGACAATCCTGAATATCAGCAACTGCAAGAGCGCATCGCGGCGTATGAACAGCAGATGCTTGTGAACAAACTGGAGAGCAGTCACGCCTACAAATCACTTGTAGAGCAGCCGCTTGCCAACCTTGTGCAGGAAGCTGACGGGATTGCGGAGAAGTACTCGCTGGATTCCAATACCCTTATTGAGGTAATTGCGGAGAGCGACGAAGCCGTACAGGAGGAGATGCTATCTGAGCTTCTCGCCAACGCCAGCGACCGTGACAAATTCCGCGTGTACAAAATTATCGAAGAGGTCCGTCCTATTCTTGAGCAACGCAACGTACTCCAGCAACACGCTGAAGCCGCCCTGCGTGAAGCTGAGGCCCTCGATAGCCAACGCCAGCAACAGACCCTCATCCAGCGCGTACAACAGCGTCAGGAGGCAGCTAACTCAGTTGCTGACAAGCTGAAGAACAAACTCACATTTCTTTCTGGTATGGAAGGCGTGGATCTTAGTGCGATTGCCAAAGAGGCAGCCGAACTTGAACCCTCTACCCTTGATCCTGTAACCGGTACCTACCAAGCTATGGCCGCAAAGCTGTTGCCGAAGATGGCCGCGCAGTATATGAATCTTCAGAAGGAGATTGACTCGCTGACCGAAAGGCTCGCCGAGTACGACCGTGCCGCTCCGAAAGCTGGAGGTGGCTCACTCGCTGCTGGCGGCGCTCCGACAACTGCTGATGGCAAGACATTCCTCGATGCAGTCACTGCTGCGTTTGGCAGGTAATCAAAATTAACAGCTTCGTACAAATTTGTGTTGACAACTAATGCAATTTGTACGAAGCTACCCGCATCCCCAAAAGTTGCGACACCGAAGGTCCGCTCCGTACCAGCCAAAAGCAAACACGGTTCTAGTAGGTGAGACTGCTTGAAAGGTAACTTGAAGCTAAGGCCCATGCGCCTGTCGTCTGCTTCAGCGACAACCGTGTATTCTTTAACTTTAACAACCTTTTAACTAATCTACCACTATGGCTATCACCAATGGACAAACTTTCGCACTTGCTGATGCGAACACCGCTATTGATACGATCCTCACACAAGAGGCTAACCGTATCGGACAAGACATTCATCGCCGCACGTTGCACGTGTCGCCTTGGATGGACCTCATCAAGCAGACTTCCTTTCCTGATGGAATGGGTTACACCCTCGGAACTCTGATCTACGACCGCGCCCTCCCGACCACTACTGAAAATGGTGCCACTCTCGGCACAAACTGGATTGATATCGGAGGCAACACCACTGGCTCGCTTGTTACTGGCAGCACTCTCGATCAAATCCTCCCCAATACTAAGGGTGATAACATCGGTGCTGGCAACAACAACGCGAATGGTAAGTCGTTCATCTCGTTTGCTCGCCAACTCAAACAGTACTCGCTGAAGCGTGCTACCGTTGAGTCGCCGCGCATCAACGTGGAAGACCTCCGCTTTGCCGCCTATCGCACTGAACAGCTTCGCGCTGTCATGGACGCCCTTACCGATGCTACCAAGTATTCGTGGGAAGAGCGTTATCGTGATGAGTACGACCGCCTCGTCGGTAACTACGTTCTTTGCGAAGCAACTGGTACATCCATTACCTCGACCGGTAAAGAAGGTGTCTCGACAGTTAGCATCGACTTTGGTGGCGCGACCTCGACTCCCTCCGCGAACATCTCGAACAAAGTTCTGGATTCGATCTACTTCCGTTTGGTCCGTGCCGGAGCTGGTACGAATGCCTACGGTCGTGAGAACGCCCGTCCGGTCTTCGCACTCGTTTGCTCGTCCGAAGCATCGTACGGTATCGTTACCGAAGCTGGTTTCCGTGATGACTACCGCTATAACAACGCAAAGGTTAGCGAGCTGATCGCTCCTCTCGGTGTTGAGCGTAGCCACAGGGGCTTCTACCACTTGATCGACGATCTCGCTCCTCGTTTCACCGACGACGGCGACGGTACTCTTACCCGTGTCTACCCATACACAGTGGACGGCACTACTAAGGCTACCATCCCGAACGCTGCGTACGAAACCGCACCTATCGAGGCTGCTTACATCCTTCACCAAGACGTGATGGAGTCGCAGATCCCTGAGCCAGTTAGCGGTTCGAACGGCTTGACCTTCGATCCCGTCAACTATCGCGGCAAGTTCGCATGGAAGAACATCCCTTCCGTTGACGTCAACCCCGACGGCACGATTGGTTTCTTCCGTGGTGTTCTCGCTTCTGCTTCGAAGCCGATCAAAACCGAGTTTGGTTTTGTGATCCTCTTCGACCGCACTAGCGTAACTCCTGCTGCCTAACCCCCTAACAAGCACCCTGTAGCCGAAAACTACAGGGTGCTTTTTGTCTTTACAAAAGGTTATAAATCTGCCAGACTATTTCTGTAACAGACAACACTAATTTACAAAACAATGCCCGCCTACATTCAAATGCCCGAAGGTCTTCAGGTTCCTGAAGAACAACAGTTTGATCTTCCAGTAACCTTCGAGGTGCGGGACAATATGCTTTATGCTCTTGCAGTTGATGGCCTACCTGTTCCGCAAGAAGGCGAAGAGCCTGAAGAAATGGAAGAGGAAGAAGCACCAGAAGGCGGCGAAATGGATTTCATGTCCGCTGTCGAATCGGCTATGAAAAAGCCACAACCTAAATAACACTATGAAAACTACTGTACTTGGTATCCTGACTATTGTTGCCACGCTCGCCAATGTTGGCGTGCAGGTCCTTAACGGTGGGGCTCCTGACTTTATGGCGGCCTTTGCTGCCGTTACTGCCGGAGTTGGTCTTATCAAAGCCCGCGACAACAAGTAATGAATGCGTTCGGTAAGGTGCTAGACAGTCCTATCGGATCAATCGCCCCGTGGCTCGGTGTCATCACCAGTCTACAGGAACAAGTTGAATATAGTATTCGAATTAGCTCCCTCACTATTGGTTTGGTTGTCGGCCTTATCCACCTTTGGCGTTTGATTTTTAAGGAATAAGTCAAGTATAAGTTGACTTATAACGCATAATCTAAACATATGAGCGTCATCGGAATCTGTATTGGACACAGTAGAGCTGGTGACAACGGTGCCGTTAACACTAATAATGTAAGCGAGCGCACATTCAACGGCGAAATTGGCCATCTTACCGCCGACCTACTACGCAAGGAAGGCTATACCGTACACGTTGTTGACAAGTACAATGGTGGTTCCTACTCTAGCGCCGTTTGCTGGTTGTCCGACCACCTCGCTAAGTTGGGCGTGACTGTAGCTGTCGAGCTGCACTTCAATGCCGCTGGCCCCTTTGCAGAAGGCCATGAGTGGCTTCACTGGTTCCGTAGCGTTAAAGGTCAAAAGCTCGCTAGTTGTTTTAATCAGGCGTTTAAGGAATCGTTTCCTGACGCTAAAGTACGAGGTATTAAGTCTGCTGACAAAGAAGACCGAGGGAGTCTGTTCCTGCGTATCACACGCTGTCCGGCTATTATTCTTGAGCCTTTTTTCGGCTCCAATAAAAAGGAGACCGAGTTCTATACCGCTAACAAGCCCGCCATTGCAGCGGCATATGCTAAAGCGTTAGCTGATTACTTAAAGTAGAAACTACAAAACGTAGTTGACAAATTAGTTAGTGCGCCTTACCCTATAGGCCGTGAGCGCAGCTAACTACAATCTTTTTATTGATTGCGGAGAAGACTTTTCTTTTACGTTGCGAGTACTTAATGCTTACGATGATCCTATTGATTTTACCGGATCGTCCTATGTCGCGGAGATTCGTGAAGAGCATAAGAAGCCGCTAGTAGCCGCTTTTACCATTACCTCACAGGGCGACGGAACTATCAAGTTTTCCTTGACAGATGACCAGACAAAGCTCCTTAGCCCGACCAGACAGTACAAGTGGGACTTCTTCTGGACTCAGTCCGGTGCAACAACTAAACTTCTTTACGGAACCGTTAACTCCGTAAGCAACATCAGCAACGTATAATGGCCAGCAACGAAACATCTAAGTATAAGCTGTCCGTCGTCGAAGGCACGGAGCTAAAACTATCCTTGAACGGTGCCCAAGGACCGATGGGACCAGCTAACGAGCTTTCGATTGGTACTGTTACGACAGCCGAAACGGGCGTACCAGCAGCTGTTTTGATTACTGGTGCCGCTCCTTCACAGATTCTTAACCTTACCTTGCCGAAAGGGAATACTGGTGCGACTGGAGACGCTGGCCCTGCGGGACCCCAAGGATTAGCTGGAGATAAATACCAGACTACATCTAGCACCAATTTGCTTATTCCAGCAATCGGTGACTCGATTACTATTACTATAGGAACTGGTTTGTCATACAGTGTAAACCAAACAATTTTAGTATCTCACGATATTAACAATCACATACATGCCGAAGTCGATTCATATAATCCTACCACTGGCGTATTAGTAGCAGTTGTTACTGACAAAGAAGGCAGCGGGACATACTCATCATGGGTTGTAAATCTTTCTGGTGCTGTCGGAGCTATTGGGCCGCAAGGACCGGAGGGACCAATCGGACCAGCGGGCGCAGACGGCGCAGACGGCGCAGACGGCGCAGACGCCTTATGGAATTATACTGGCGAATATAATGTCGGCGCTTCCTATGCTGTCGGAGATGTCGCTACATACGACGGAGAAACTTTCTACCGCACAGACGCCCACGGCGGAAACACTGGCGATACCCCATCCAACGTTAGCCTCTATTGGGATCTACTGGCCGCAAAAGGCGTAGATGGTAGCAATGATTTGCCTCTCGCTGGCGGAGCAATGGATACTGGTGCTGTTATTACGCTCGACATAGCCCCAGATGGAAACGGCTTCAGCACAGACTCAGAGGTTGGTGGTTGGGGTTTTGGCGTCCAACAAAAAGAAAATGGCGTAAACACTAATGTATTATCATACGTTGATATATACGGATTTCACGCCGATGATTCCACTACCTCAACTTCAACGGATCTCTCAAGTATCGGACTTACCTTTGACAACGGTTCGAGCGTTAGAAAAGGTACTACTAATGCTGGTCTAGGTGGTAACAATGGAGTAGCTCTCAAATGCTCGATAGCCTACGAACTCAAGTGGGAAGCCGGACGCTTGTACACAATGGAGCAGGACGGCATTCAGATACGCCGTGTTGACCATTGCGGCACTACTGTACCAACAACTGCCGATGATAGCACAAAAGGATTTGTTGCTGGATCTATCTGGACTCTGGATGACGGAAGTTCTTATAAATGTACTAGCGCCGTAGCTAATAATGCGACTTGGATTGACCATTTCACATTTACCATTGGAGACGGGCTAATTTTTAACCCCACAACAGATACTCTTTCCTGTAACACGAACGTTGCACGACGAGCCGGAAACCAAACCTTTACTGGTAATAATAATTACGGAACCGCCCTCACTGGCGTAACAACCACATTTTTTGGTACCCAAACATTTCACGGCAGCCGGACTTTTGAAGGAGCTTCTGATTTCTCTAATCAAGTCGAGCTTACCGGACAGGCGTTGACCAACCCCACAAGCGCAGTTACCAGAGATTTGGGTGACGCCCGCTATGGGGTTACCTATGTTGGAATAGAAGAAGATAATGTTATATCAACTAATAACACTCCGATTAAACTCACTTCTGTAACTCTACCAATCGGAATGTATCAAATTGATTCGCTTATCTCGGCTACCGGAGCTGGGGCTGGTAACGGTGGTTATCTTTTTGGATTAAGAGCAAGCAATGCGATAAGGATTTCTTTATTAGACTATTATGGGTCTGATAACTCTGGTTCAGCTTTTGTATCACTTGCAAGTGATAGTACTACGCTTAATCAGAGGGCATTTTCCATACTTACTGCATCAACGTATAGACGGGCGCTAAACGGCCTTCTTGAAGTTCTCGCAAACGATACAGAAGTGTCTATTGAGTTTTGTCAATTTACCACTACCCCGTCAAGCCCAAATACTACTAGAAAGCGGTCTTATATTATCGCTAAAAAAATAGCCTAACACTACTATGTCCTTACTCACACCAAAAACAGAACTTGAAAAAGACTTGGCCGCTAAGGACGAGTCCGTACTCCGCGCAGCCGAAGCCGCGAACCACCTTGCCGCTGTCCTTAAAAACGAGAACGAGCGGTTCTGGTCTTTGCCAACAGATCGTTTGCTCGCTGTCCTCAACCACGATGTACCGACCACACTGGCTACCTTTGAAGTAAACACCGCAACAGGCAACGCCCTTAACGCGACCCTTGACCAGCTGGCTTTACCGCAGTTCCCGAACCGTGCACCAGTCACCGCTGGCCGCGCCGACATCATGTTTAACGGCACCGCCTTTGAGTATGGGGCACCGCCAACACCGGAACCAGAACCACAACCAGAACTTTAATGGCCACACTCGACGACATCAATACTCTGCCTGAAGCCAGATTCCTTACTCTGGACGACAAGATGGCTATTGCCGAACAGGATGACCGTCGTTCGCCAAAGCGTATTAACGTCAGCGACCTGAACAACTTGTTCCAGACAACCAACGCAGCAAGGGGTCAGGTAAGTGTTGATAGCAACATCACAGCTACAAACATCACCACAGCTGGCGAGTTTGTCGAAGCTGGTATTAACGGGGTGCTGGATACTAGCACAGCGGTAAACTTCACGGCTCTTACAGATGGGCGCATCGGCATGCGCTACACTGGCCTTAATACCAGAGTTTTTCGGGTCTACGGTAACTATGGTGGTAAGGCAGGAAACAACCACTTAATTGCCCTGCGGCTGTCTAAAAACGGCACTTCTATCCCACAAACCGAATCTCACGCCTACACCGAAAGCCATCAACAGGAGGTTAAATTGGTCTGCGAATGGATGATTAGCTTGTCACCTAATGATACGATCTCTATTGTTTTGGCTGATATTTCCTCTACTAATGACATCACAATCACACGCGCCAGACTTGTCGCCAACGCTATCCCATAATGATCGCCGCCAAATACGACATCACGATTGATCGAGCTGCTGTGTACAGTTTTGTTCTGACTGTCCGCAACGATCTTCAGCAATTGGTTGATTTGTCTGAGGACACTTTTTTCTATTCCGATATACGTGAAATGGGTTCTAAAAAAGAAGCAGTTTCATTTACACCAACCTTAATCGGAGATGGTTCAAGTGGTCAGGTTTCGTTTAACTTATCTCAAGAAGACACTCTTAAACTTAAACCCTCTAATGAGTATGAGTATGATATTTTTATGCGTAGAAATGGTAGCACACAACGACTTGTTTTTGGTTCAGTTGCCGTAAGAGCGAATATCACTAAAGGTCAACCGATAGATCCAATCAACTAATCACATGCCTATAGACAGTTACAATGTAACAATCTCCGGTAGCACTGGGGGCGCAATAGAGAGCTATGATCTTGTAATAGCCGATGGCGTAATTGGTCCCGCCGGTCCTATCGGTCCAGCAGGCCCCACCGGTCCTGCTGGTTTGAGAGGACCAAAAGGAGATAAAGGAGATACTGGTAGTCAGGGCGTGAGTGGTTTAGATGGCGCTATTGGTCCGAGAGGTCTTACAGGTTTAACAGGACCGATTGGGTTTACTGGCCCAAAAGGAGACCAAGGTATTCAAGGACCCGCAGGCCCCACAGGTGCCGCAGGCTCCAAAGGAGATCAAGGTAGTATTGGACCACAAGGCTTAACAGGTAGTGTTGGACCTAAAGGAGATCAAGGTAGTTCTGGACCTCAGGGTCTGACCGGACCGCAGGGCTTAACAGGCAGTGTTGGGCCTAAAGGAGACCAAGGTGTAGCCGGACCACAGGGTGTAGCTGGACCTAAAGGAGACAGGGGAGACGCCGGACCTGAAGGAGACCAAGGACCAGCCGGACCACAGGGTGTAGCTGGACCTAAAGGAGACAGAGGTGACGCCGGACCTGAAGGAGACCAAGGACCAGCCGGAGCACAGGGTGTAGCTGGACCACAGGGTGTAGCTGGACCTAAAGGAGACAGGGGAGACGCCGGACCTGAAGGAGACCAAGGACCAGCCGGACCACAGGGTGTAGCTGGACCTAAAGGAGACATCGGACTCAAAGGAGACCAAGGCGTAGCTGGACCGCAGGGTATAGCTGGACCTAAAGGAGATAAGGGAGACCAAGGAGACATCGGACTCAAAGGAGACCGAGGCGTAGCTGGACCGCAGGGTATAGCTGGACCCAAAGGAGACCAAGGAGATATCGGACTCAAAGGAGACCAAGGCGTAGCTGGACCACAGGGTGTCGCTGGACCTAAAGGAGACAAAGGTGACATCGGACTCAAAGGAGACCAAGGTGACATCGGACCTCAAGGACCAATTGGACTTGCTGGGCAAGATGCACTGTGGGATTTTAAAGGTGAGTTTGGTTTTACGCAAACCCCGTATCTTCAAGTAACTGGTGCTTTGACTCTGGATGGAGTTACTCCAGTAATAATTCCTGATTTAATTTATGTGGGGCAACTTAATGGTAGACCTTCTTACCAAAGTTTAGATGCACAGTTCTCTTGTTACTATTCCGCCGGAACTCCACTCGCGTGGTTTTTAGTTTATCCTACTACAGGATCAGGGTGGATTAGTCATAGCAGTGAGTTAAACCCCGAAGAAGTTAATTGGGCAGAACTAGGTTCTGCAACGGGCACGATTACAGTCACAAAACTTAACAGATTTACATATGCTGGAACGTATGAAGTTGGCGATTTCGTGACTTATAATGGTCGGACTTGGTATTGCCACACCGCATTTACGCTTAATCTTCAATCACCACAGTACCCGTCTCACCCTAATAACGCACATTGGACGTTGCTCGTCGAGAAAGGTGATACCGGACCAGCCGGACCAGCCGGACCAGCCGGAGGACCACAAGGACCACAAGGACCAGAAGGACCAGCCGGACCAGCCGGAGGCCCACAAGGACCAGAAGGACCCGCTGGAGTGGACGGATTAAACGGAGCAGACGGAGCAGATGCGTTGTGGGATTTTAAAGGAGCTTTCGAGAATGCTGCTACTGTTGTAATGCGCGTTACTGGTGAGTTAACTTATGATGGTATTAACCCTCAATATTTTCCTGATTTGCCTTATATTGAAGAGTATGCAGGGAAACCATCCTACGGGGATAACAATCGCTACTTCCTCAGGTGGACTGGTGCTAATTGGGGTCTATATGATACTGTAACTGATGGTGACTGGAAATCTCAAGGTGTATCATACGGTGCGCCGTCACCTGAATTAGTGACTAACTGGGTACCAGCAGCCAATTCTCCAGTCGTAGAAACTGGCTCACCAACCGTCACAAAATTATCATTTTTTAACGTCGGTGACGTTGTGACCTACGAGGGGCAGGCTTGGTATTGCTACAACGCTTTTACGTTGAACACCGGAGAACCGCAGTACCCGTCCAATACTAGCGCATACTGGAAGCTAGTAGCCGCAAAAGGTGCAACCGGACCACAAGGGCCTCAAGGACCACAAGGACTACAAGGACTAGAAGGGCCCCAAGGATCACAAGGACCACAAGGATTGCAGGGGCCACAAGGACTACAAGGATCACAAGGACAAGGATCAGAAGGACCGCAAGGACCACAAGGACCACAAGGATTGCAAGGACCAGCCGGACCAGCCGGACCACAAGGACCACAAGGATCGCAAGGGCCACAAGGTACGCAAGGAATACAAGGACCACAAGGACCGGAAGGACCGGAAGGACCACAAGGAATAACTGGGCCGTCAGGTTCTTCATTTGATGTCGATGCTGTTGGAGTATTAGCAACTCGTAGCACATATGACAACCAACCACATGGGTATTCTTTTTTAGCTACAGATAATGGGTATTTATATGTACGCGTAGGGATTACTGGATGGAGTGATGGGATTCCTTTTGGGAAAGGAGAAACTGGACTAACCGGACCACAAGGGTCACAAGGACCAGAAGGACCAGCCGGACCAGAAGGGCCAGAAGGACCGGCCGGACTACAAGGACCACAAGGACTACAAGGACCAGAAGGACCACAAGGACCAGAAGGACCACAAGGACTACAAGGACCAGAAGGACCAGAAGGACCGAACGGACCACAAGGACTACAAGGATCAGAAGGACCGCAAGGACCACAAGGGCCACAAGGACCGCAAGGACCACAAGGGCCACAAGGACCACAAGGACTAGCCGGAGCAAATGGAGCAGCCGGAGCAGCCGGAGCAAACGGATCAGACGGAGCAGCCGGACCACTAGGACCACAAGGACCACAAGGACTACAAGGACTACAAGGATTACAAGGACTACAAGGATTACAAGGACCAGAAGGACCAGAAGGACCAGAAGGACCAGAAGGGCCAGAAGGGCCAGAAGGACCCGCCGGAGCAGATGGAGCAGATGGAGCGGACGGATCAGACGGAGCAGACGGACCAGCCGGACCAGCCGGACCGGCCGGAGAA
>OCVQ010001727.1_pt1 | contig 15862 bp, 10 predicted proteins | sample 1539061 | NCBI WGS metagenome assembly OCVQ01 (sample SAMEA3355526, study PRJEB22509) | marine metagenome | biome: marine; feature: river plume; material: water | place: USA | collected 2010-08-08 | depth 0.5 m | reverse complement strand
GATAAAGGAGACAAAGGCGATACTGTAGACAAAGGAGACAAAGGCGATACTGGAGACAAAGGAGAGACGGGAGACACAGGTGCTGATGGAACAGTTGGTCCAAAGGGCGACACAGGTCCAGGGTTTGTTTCAGAGTTTGCGGATTTTTACGGTCAAATGAGTCGTTCTGGGATTAATGATAATCCAGATGACATTGCACCTGGAAGATCTATACAATTTCCAAGTCCACTCGTAAATCCTTTTGGAAAAATACAGCGTAAAGAGGGAACTAGCCCGAATGAATTTGTATTGCCACCCGGTTGTATATTTGAAGTTACATTTCAAGTAACAATCGAGAATACTGGTGAATTACTAATCGTATTAAATGGAAATGAATTAATACCAACTACGGTTGGTAAATCAGGTGGAGGGTCTATCGTGGGTATCTCTATTATTACTACACCACCCGGTAGTGATTCTATTTTAAGTATTAATAATCCAATTAACGCACCTCCTGGAGGTTTGAAAGTGGACGAAGCATCAGGGTCATTAACGTTACCATTAAGTTGTCATTTAATTATTAAAAAACTAGGAAGTATATAAAATTGAAAACTTTTTATTATATTACTTAATCGCAATTAATTACAAACGATAAACTTATTATTTATCAATTAAAATGGAGTGCGTTATATGTTATGACGTAATTGGGGAGACAAATAAATGTGTTACCCCCTGCGGACATAACTTTTGTTTCAATTGTATTATGAAATCAACACAATACAATTCTAAGTGTCCCTATTGTCGTAATGAACTCAGAGAAGCAGACCCCGAGGTTATTTCTGATGTTGAATATGACGATGCTGATAGCGATGATGATAGCGATGATGATGACGATGACGAGGATGAAATGTTAAGTAATATAGAATTATTAACGTCAGTCAAAGTAAATGCTGGCACATATGACGATAATGGGTATTATAAGTACCCAATTGTAATTGAAACTCCCGACCAATTACAATCAACATTACATAATTGTATACCAGATGGTTACACTAAACAATATAAAGAAATATATGAACGTGATGAGGATGCGAGTGATATTGGTGATAATTATTCTTTGTTTATTGAAATAAAAAAACAGATTCCAAATTTCAGTTACTCAGATATGTCAAGCAATCCTATAAATATGTCATACATTGAATATTCTCAGAAAAAAGAAAAATCTAATATAAAATGTTTCGAAATTTTCAAAAGAACCCGATTGATTATGAAAGTAATTGATGATAAAAAACGTAATATATATAACACTGTCCGCCATGATATGTCTACCTCGCGCAATAATAGGGAAGAAGAGTTTCATGTAATTCGCGCGGATGGAAATAGTCAGGTAGTATGGGATATTATACATAGCGTGCCCTAATAATCTACATGACAATTTTAAATTGTCCGTCTACTTTGGTTAATTTACCTACACGAGCTGGTTCAATATTAGGATTAGTTAAAGCTTCATTGTAAGTTTTATAATCATATAACTCCATAGTATTTTTTTTTAGTGCGTAATCAGTTCCTTGGATATTTACTTTTTGAACGTCCCATGTAATCTTAGCAACGTCTAATCCTTCTTTTTGTCGCTTATCCATTTCAAATGAAGGATATGACGAGAACGTATTAGATTCTATTTTGCCATAACCATAACATACCATAGGAGTATCGGTTGATTTAGATGTTCGCGCGTAAATATTACAATCAATTGCGGTTTCTTTAACTGCTTGTAAGATTTGATTGTTAATACGTTGTTTTATACTAGCGATTTCATACAGGGTTTCATCTGTAGTAACTGGGGTTGCTTTATCAATCCGACTGATATCGCGAATACGTAATTCAATGTTTTTATCATCAGTCTTTTGTTCCTTACTGAATTTAGTTACATATAAGAATACTTCTACGGTTCGTAATTCTTCAGGTAAATCTTGATGACTACATATTCTGCGAGCACGTCCAACCACCTGGTCTACGCGAACCATATGCCAATAAGGTTCTATAATATGAACGTAACGGGTATTTTTCAAATTTATACCCTCCGCACCTGAGGAAGTTATCATAAAAACCTTAATCACATCTCCATATATATTATTTTCATGTTTCTCTTTTAATTTATTAGCAACATTCACTGGAACAAACTCCCAAGCCCCGTTATATACGTTACGTATAATTTCTCTTTCTTCAGACGTTTCAGTTCCTGTGTATAACGCAAACTTTGGTTTTCCAACATCATTTTCATTTTCCACAATTTCCCAGTCATCAGCAGTTTTTCTGAGTTTGAATTCAGCAAAGCCATTTGCTAATAAAATTAAACGAAGAATACCAATACCCTCCATTGTTCTAAAATGACTATATATCAAATGTAATCCAATATTGTCTGGGTTCGTTAGATTTTCTAATATTTGTAAAAATTTTGGACTTAATTGCTGTAATATATCACCGGTTAAATATTTATGCTTATTTGTAACCGTATCTACCGCATTTAGCTTAGAAAGAGAAGTTTCAATACGTTTTGCGTAGTTATCAATATCTATTATATTTTCATCTTCATCGTCTATATTTGAATATGGGTCAATTTCTTGAATATTCTCTTTCGGTATAACGTCCATATCATTTTCGTTCATTTTATCAATATTTTTAGTAGGAATTGGCCGTTCAATTTCATCATGGAATACAAAATTACAAGCAGCACGGGAGAAAATTCGGTAAGTGGATGAAATATTAAACAATTCTTCTTGTCCTTGTTGTTTTCTTCTTTGTTTTTTGGCGGCTTTTTCTCTATCTGCCTCCTCCTTGCGAATTTTGGTATAGACTCCAAATTGATGGTCTGACATTTCATTATAAACTACATGATAATTATCCCCGTTATCAGTTTTTACAAACGACGGTAATAGATTTTCTTGGGCGCTTCTAAAATAAGATGTCAATCCTAATATACGTCTCTGAAATAGATTAATATTCTGTGCTTGTTCGGTATCTTCATTTACAAATGTTTTCAAAAAATCGTCAGCAGAATCAGGTAAACACTTATGTAGTTGAATATCAATCGTTTTTTCTTGCACTTCTAGTCCGTTTTTATTCAGAATAGACAATACCTTTTTTAAAAAGTCAGAATCAGTTAGATTACCGGTATCGTCTAATCTTACACCATCATATCTTTGAAAACTTTCACTATCGCCCCCTTTAATTTTTCGGGTTTTCGTATTGTCTGGTACGACGCGGTCGCGTTTAGTTCCCTTTAGGGCCCCACGTTTTTTAGCATTAACAAATCCGAAAGGATTACGGGTGATTGATAACTTATTGCCACTATAATCTACAAAATCATGGGTTTTTAAACCGGCTTTATCGAATATATCCAAGATAGCGTTTGTATCTACCTTCTGAGATGTTTTCACATTAATTGTCATATTCCATGTTTTAATGTAACCCCGTAAAATATTATACAAAATACCTATTTCATTAGGGTAATTAATAATTGGCGTTCCGGATAACAAGACAATACGTACATTTGTTGCTTTCATTAAATAGTCATACAGAATATATGAAATTGATGATTTTTGTTTTATTTTGTTAACTATTCTACTTACAAAATTATGTGCTTCATCAATAATAACTACTGAATTATCAAATGGGTTCTTTGTTTGATTCTCAGTTAACTTATTTAAAATATTCATATTTAATCCATTATAGTTAATATCCGTGTATTTGGCACGTATCATTTCGTTCAATTGTAAATCAACTGATGTTTTTTCATCCGAAGATAAATCCGCAAAATTAGGGTCTTTATTAATATTTACTAACCATGCCCCTTTATTTTTACGAACATAATCAATTGGTAGTGATAACGATTTTGATAATATTCCCAAATATTCGGGGTTTCCTTCAATTGATATGAATTCCCAATATTGGTTCTTTTTATATAAGTCATCACCACACTTCTTCATTTCACTGAAAAAATTCATTTTTAATGAAGCCGGAGTTAAGACGAATACCTGTTTATTACTTTTCATACCTTCGGCTATCGCGATTGAAGTACATGTCTTACCTGAACCAAGGCCGTGATATAAAAGTAATCCACGATATGGTGTATATAAATTCAAATAATCACGAACAATACGTTGATGAGATAATAACGAAAAATCATCCGACCCATTACGACTATCGCAACTAACAGTTTCATCAGAATCACGTAGTTCTAGTTCTCTAGGTTGAAGTATGGTATTTAGTTTCTGAATAAATAGCTTACGATTATTCATATAATATGGTGGTGCAACAATTATATTTTTCTCGCGTTGTTTTGGTAACCTATCTGCGACTGTTTGAGTACGTATAACAGCGGTCGTTAAATCTACATCCATATCCAGGTCGGCATTTTCAATTACAATCTGTTTCGGTTTTCTTCCACGTTTTTTTGGTTCTGTAACAATTGCTTCTATTTTTTCTTCTTGGATTTCAGTGTCTAACTTTGCTGGTATTTCAAGTTCAGTTAATTGTATAATTGATTGTAAATCGGGTTTAACTACAGGAGAAGACGGTGAGTATTTTTCTATTGGTATATCAAACACCTCATCTTCTATTGATTTTTCAGGTGCTTTTTCTTCTTCATCTTCGAATCGTGCAACTTCTGATAATTCAATAGGTTCCTCTGATTTATTTGTAGATTCGGTATCAATAATTTGTGGCATCGGAATGTCTTTTGGTATGTAAACATCTATATTAATATCACTCGGTCGCGGTTTTACTGTAAAAACATTTTGTTTTCTTAGCTTATCTAGAACAATATTACGATTAATTGTAGAACTACGACGTTTATCTAAAATAGCAACTGGTTTCGATTCGATAGTTTTTTCTTGATTAAGTTTTTCAATGTTTTCATCTGAAACTGATTCAACTCTTATTTGTTCTTTATTAAAGTTTATTTTTATTCCGGTTTGTGTATTTGGTATTACCTTTGTTTGTAATAGTTCTAAATATGTATTCGGAACACTCATTACCTTATAATATGTATATAGTAACAATACAAATTATATTTATTTGGTTTTGTCTTTGTTAGTTAAAAATTGTTTAATTTACGAATCGCATCTTCACAAGCAATCTGTTCTGCCTTTTTCTTTATTTTATGAATACCCTCCCCCATAAATACAAAAATGCGATTATATTGCGACATATGTTGATGTATATCGGTATATTGATTAAATTCAGTAATAGGTACTGACATATTGGGTTTCACACTATGTATCGGTTGACCTAAGCATAGATATACCCCCATATGATATCCTTGTTCGGGGTCATGCTCCTTAACTTCCATATAATGAGGAGTAACTTTAAACTCTTTTTGTATCTTTACTTGCAGAATATTCTTATAATTATCATCATTCTTTATTAAACTTATCCAGTCTACATGTTTCTCAAAGACAGTTTCTACAAAAATCTGAACCATTTGAAACCCGGGACCAGTTGTAAATAAATCTTTAAACCATTTTTCATCATCGTGAACTGAAATCTTGTTAAAATCTAAAAACATTGCTCCAATAAACGATTCAAATAAACATCCTAGTTTCTTTAGATTTGTTCGTGTCTGTTTTGTTTCAGCATGCTTAGATATAATTAACCATTTATGTAATCCCATTTCGTATGCGATTCTACCAATCGCTTCATTTTTAACAAGTGCTATCTTCTTCTCGGTCATGAATCCTTCATTCTCCTTTGGAAAACGTCTATATAAATAATACTTAGTTATACATTCTAGAACTCCATCACCTACAAATTCTAATCGTTCGTTTGATTTAGTGTATAATGGTAAACAATCATCGGGCTGTGGAACAATTGTGATATTATTATATTCATTTTCAATCTGCGGACGTTTAATATAAGAACGATGGACGAACGCTCGTTTATATAACATGGAATTAAAAATTGTAGCATTTACCCCATATTGGGATAGTATCTTTTTAATCTCGTCATCGGTGATAACTTTATTTAGGGGATTATATGGGTCAAAAATGTATGTTTCCACGCCATTTGTATTCTTTTCAACTCGTATGTCTTCATCAATATTCATTTTATTTTTTGAATAAAATGAATCTTATAAAGTTATATCGTAACTATTGTTTATATGGTTTCAATATATTATTATGTTGTAAATAAAAATATTTAGTTAATATATAAAATATGGTATTAAGCAGTTCTAAAAAGGTCGCATCTGTTTCTAGTATCGCTAATCAGAGTTCTATGGGAGGAAGCAAGAAGGCTGGTCTTCCTTATCAAGTCGGTAAAGGTGCGTATGCTGCCATTCTTATTGGGGGTGTTTCGGATAATGGTATTCGATTCGCCAGCCATGGTCTTGCCAAAGTGGCAAACGCAGTCTATCCTTGGGCTAAAATGTCCCGTCCTATAGGTGTTAGCCCATTGGTCTGGCATTAAATAATATAATTTTAAAAACAATATAATAAATCTGGTATAGTTATTATATTATTATGAAACTCATTATAGATGAGCGAGAACATGGACTATATGAACGATTGGACGAAAAACTCAGTTACATGAAAACACCCTCATATGTTATATTAGAAAAACAAGTATTACCATTAGGTGATATTATTATTCAAACGGATGAAGGTAAGAATGTTATTCTAATAGAACGAAAAACATATAGTGATTTATTAGCATCAATCAAGGATGGTAGATACGAAGAACAATCGTATAGACTTATTCATTCGTCTGGATACCCATTGCATTCCGTTATATATTTATTAGAAGGATTAATCTCACAAATAAGAACCCCTTTAGAGAAGAAAATAGTGTATTCTTCTATCACTTCTTTACATTTCTTTAAAGGATTTAGCATATATAAAACAGCAACTCTTGATGAAACCGCTGACTGGTTAATTCATACTGCTGATAAAATAGAACGGGAATTTGGTAAAGGTCGTGTCCCATATTATCTGACACCTAATTTTGCTGGTACATTGCGATTAAGAGACCAAGTACCTATTGCGAATAATATTACTGAAAATACTAATGCTGAAAACACAAGCACTGAACCTACTAATACGGAAACCACCACCACCATCGAAAATACGTATACTGAAAATTCAACATCAGGACCTACCGGTAGTAATTATTGTTCGGTTGTTAAAAAGGTAAAAAAAGAAAATGTAACGCCTGAAAATATTGGTGAAATTATCCTATGTCAAATTCCAGGTATTAGCTCGATAACCGCCATTGCTATTATGAATAATTTTAAATCATTCAATCATTTTATACAACAATTACAAACTAACCCTCAGTGTATAGATAATTTAACCGTTACAACTAATGGTAAAATACGCAAAATTAGTAAAACATCTCTTGAAAATATAAGGCAATATTTATTATATTCCAAACCAGATTCGGAATCGAACACTATGTCAGTAGCATAATTGTATGATTTGTCAATATAACCATACAATTATAGAATATCCATGGGTTTCTCTACATTGCTAGGCAATTCAGCAAAAAATGCAACATTCGGCCCTTTACCAAAGATCGGCTTCGTTATTTCTCTGTCCTCATATTTGCCCGAATTAACCGCGTTACGCGTGTACTCAACTCCACCCCAGTTAGGGTCCATAGGATTATCGCTAGTAACAGTAAACATAGTCGAATCATGAACCGCATCTAAATTAGTATAAACCCCGATATATTGTCCTTCTGGGTCAAATCCAGGATAATTGTTCTGATTGTATGGATAGTTCATACGACTTGCGTCAGATATCTCTATTACTTTAGAATTCTCGTTTGTTGCCGATAATCCGCCTTGTAAGTCAAATGGACTAGGTCGCATACGATATACATTTTCTCCTTGAGTATTTACTTCTTCTTGTAAATAAAGTACAGGACAATTAGTACCTTTCTTTTCTTGTGCTCTTACAAATTCAATATATTCATCTAAACTTTCAAACAATATCGGATTACTTCCTTCTGCTACTGGTTTCTTTGTATTATAAAGTGCTAAAGCTTGTCCTTTTTTTACCAACATATCAGGACATGATGGTTCTGGTTCTGGTTCTGACTCCATGTTCTCAATGTCAGATTTTTTATTTATAATTGTAGGGGTAAAATACATTGTAGCAAATAATCCTATGACAAATATAGCCAATAGAAACAATATTATAACTAGGCGTGTAGTCTTCATAATTCTTATAATATATGATGGGAAATTAATGATGTTTAACAGTTTTTTTCTACACATATATTATAAATGCCAAAATCAAAGACATCTAAAAAGACGAGAACTTTAAAATCTAAGGGTACCAAGTCCAAATCTGTTAAAAAACCCCCCAAAAGTAAAACCATAAGGGCTAAACCGACTCCAATTGAACCAGAAGAAACGGTTGTTCTCATATATGCGAATTGGTGTCCTCATTGTCAATCAATGAAACCCGAATGGAATGAAATGAAAAGTCGATTGGGTCCTATGATAGAAACAATTGAAATAGAGGATTCTGATTTTGATAAAGACATGAAAATGCAAACCATCGAGAACAACAAATTAAATGGCGAAAAAATAGAAGTAAATGGATACCCTACCATGTTTAAAATACAAAACGGACGTCCTGAATATTATGGTGGAAATAGAACTGCTGCTGAGATGTATAATTGGGTAAAGGGAAGTGTTTCCGGTGGATATAGTAAATCTAAAATACGAAAAACGACTGGTATTATCAAATCCAAATAAAATGATAATGATTCTATAAGAATGTAGAAGTATCCCATTCTTATAGTGTATAGTAAACAATCAAGGATTGAAATGAAAAAAGGTGTAAAAAATTGATAATATTTCTATAATCTATTATATTATAAAAGTTTAAAAAGTAACGGATATAATTCATTAATATTCAGTCTCAATATGTCAGCCAGTTCACAAAAAAAGATGGGTGTTCGAAAATCATTTCGATTATTTGATTTTAATGTATATGATGAAGATAATTTACCTACAGAAGAAGACCACGGCGATGATTCATCCGAAGAAGGTAAGTATAAGTTTGTGAAAGATGATAAAAATTTCATTATTCAAATGTTCGGAGTTAATGAGAAAGGAGAAACATGTTGTTTGTATGTAGAAGATTATAAACCATTCTTCTTTGTAAAAGTCGGCGACAATTGGACGGAATTTGATAAACGTTGTTTTATAGATGAACTAAAACAAAAAGTGGGAAAGATGTTTCAAGATTCTATTATAGAAGCCACATTGGTAGACCATCATAAATTATATGGATTTTCCGGAGGGAAGAAACATAAATTTATTAAGCTCGTTTTCAAAAATACAACTAGTATGAATAAAACCAAAAATTTATGGTTTGATTATGTAATTGACAAATATTCGGGCGAAAATGTGCGTAAACGTACTAATCTAATTTCAAAAAAGATAGAAATAGAACTATACGAAAGCAATATACCCCCTTTATTAAGATATTTTCATGTTAACTCGGTAAGCCCATCCGGATGGATTTCATTTAATACCGCACGTATGATAAAAACACCAATTACTACAACTACGTGCAAATATGAATATAAATGTTCGTTGAAAGATTTAACCCCTATGCCTGAGAAGGAAACTCGTGTGCCATATAAAATATGTAGCTTTGATATTGAAGCAAGTAGTAGTCATGGTGATTTTCCTATTCCTGTCAAAACATACAAGCGATTTGCTGCAAATTTGGTTGATGCGTTTTTACAACAACTACAGTTTTTAGACAAGAAAAATAGTATAGCTTTATTACAAAAATGTATAATGGCTACATTTGGTTTCGGTCAATTTGATGATATTGATTTGGTTTACCCCAAAATGAAGGTAACGAAAGAGGTTATTCAAAATACAATCTATATACTATCAAAAATTCCTATAGAGAAAGCAAAGGACGAGCATATGAATGATGAAAATTCAAAGGTCCTTCAAATCGATAAAATATTTGATAAAATTAATAAGGAATATCAAACACAAGATGATATTGGAGATAGTGATGAATTAGAACCATCCGCAGGAGGGGAAGTAAATGACTATAGTTATATGTCTTATGAAAAGAAAGTCAAGACGAATAAAAAATCGACTCTTATTGACGTACTATTAAGCGACAAATATGACCGTGAAGAAAAAATTCAATTGGCAAATGAAGTAATAACTTTATTATTCCCTCCACTAGAAGGAGATAAAGTTACATTTATAGGCTCGACATTTATGAAATATGGCGAATTAGAACCATACATGAATCATTGTGTGGTACTTGGAACATGTGATGATGTTGATGGGGCTATAATCGAAACGGCTAAGACTGAAAGAGATTTATTGTTACAATGGGCGAAACTTATTCAAAATGAAAATCCGGATATTATGATTGGATACAATATATTTGGATTTGATTATGAGTTTATGTTTCGTAGAGCTCAAGAAAATAAATGTGAACGGGAATTTTTAAAACTATCACGAAAAATTAACGAGTTATGTGCGAGTGAAGACCGAACGACCAGACAATTAAATATTGAAAATACCAAAATGCAAATAGCAAGCGGTGAATATGACCTTAGATATTTTAAAATGACCGGACGACTTCAAATTGATATGTACGCTTATTTCCGGCGTGATTTTAATCTATCGTCGTATAAATTAGATGATGTAGCCGGACAATATATCAGCGATAGTATCAAAAAGGTGGTATGTTGTACGCATCCAGACTATGGTAATGTTACAGAGCTATATAGTAAAAATTTGGCAGGATTACATAAAAATGATTTCGTCCATATCGAATTCAGTGGGGTTACTACAAACTATTATAAAAACGGACAAAAATTCAAGGTCTTAGATATTGTATTTGACCGAGAAGTCATTGAAAATGATAAAACAAACATCTTTAATGTCATTATTATAGGTAATCACGAAAGTTTACTAGAAAACGCGAAATCCATTAAGTGGGGAACCGCCAAGGATGATGTTACCCCTCAAGACATTTTCAGGTTAGCAAATGGGTCATCTAGTGATAGGGCAATTGTCGCAAAATACTGTATTCAAGATTGTAATCTCGTTCATCATTTGATGAATAAAATCGATGTTATTACTGGATATACAGAGATGGCAAGTATTTGTAGCGTACCGATTAACTATTTGATATTTAGAGGGCAAGGCATAAAGCTAACTAGTTTTGCTAAAAAATGCCGTGAAAAAAATACTCTCATGCCCGATGTGGAAAAAACTGGGAAAAATGAAGGATATGAAGGGGCTATTGTTCTTCCACCCAAATGCTCTATGTATATGGATAACCCAGTTGCTTGTGTAGATTATTCTTCTCTATATCCATCTTCTATGATTAGTCAAAACTATTCACATGATAGTAAGGTATGGACTAAAACCTATAATTTAGAGGGTGAACTAATTAAGATTACAGGCGAACGCGATAGTAAGGGGAATTTCATCTATGATAATTTACCAGAATATCAATATATTGATATCGAATTTGACAATTATGAATATATACGCAAAACACCTACATCTAGAGCTGAAAAAACTAAGGTGGGACATATGAAATGTAGATGGGCCCAGTTACCTGATAATCAAAAATCAATTATGCCTTCGATTCTTGAAGAATTATTAAAAGCCAGAAAGGATACTCGCAAAATGATTAAGACTGAAAAGGACCCGTTCATGCAAAATATTCTTGATAAACGTCAATTAGGATACAAGGTTACAGCCAACTCTTTATACGGTCAATGTGGAGCTAGGACGTCGACATTTTATGAGAAAGATGTTGCCGCATCCACTACCGCTACCGGACGTATGATGATTATGTATGCGCGAAAAATGATTGAAGAAATTTACGGAGACCTTGTGTATGATACAAAATGTCATGGGCCTATGAGATGTAAGGCAGAATATATATATGGAGATACCGATTCAGTATTCTATACGTTGAATTTGGAACACCCAGAGACAGCTGAACCTATTCGTGGAAAAAAGGCACTAGAAGCTACGATTGAAATATCGAAAGATATTGAGGTTGTGTGTAGTAATTATTTGAAAGCACCGATGTTCTTAGAATATGAAAAGACTCTTATGCCGTTTATATTATTATCTAAGAAAAGATACGTCGGTATGCTATATGAAGATGACCCAAACAAAGGTTATTTAAAATATATGGGGTTATCAATTAAACGACGCGATTCATGTGATTATTTAAAAGATGTATATGGAGACATATTGAATATTCTTATGAAAGATAACAATATAGAAGCTGCTATCAAATATCTGGAACAAGCATTATGCGGATTGGTTGAAGGTAAAGTTCCTATGGATAAACTCACTATAACAAAGGCATTAAAAGGTTACTACAAAAATCCCAATCAAATCGGACACAATGTATTGGCAAATCGTATAGGGCAACGAGACCCTGGAAATAAGCCTAAACCAGGAGACAGAATGAAATTTGTATTTATTATAAATGACAAACCTAAAGCCTTAATGGGAGATAAGATAGAAACACCCGAATATATTGTCGAAAATAACTTACAAATAGACTATACGCATTATATTACAAATCAATTAATGAAACCATTACAACAATTATTCGGATTAGCATTGGAACAAATTTGGATTATGCAAAATAAACGTTCAGCAATTAAGACTTTCCAAAAGGACTTACAAAAACTCGAACAAGATGAAGGTCATGATTTTGAAACATTTATGAAGAAAAAGGAAAAGTTGTGTAGTTCGAAGATTAAAATATTATTATTCGATAAAGTACTTAGTACAATTTACAACCAAAAACATAGTATCCAGACCTTACATACATTCTTTAGTAAACCGAAATAGTATACATAGTTTACAAATATAGCATATTACATGATAAAAATATAATATGTAAAATTACATATTATATTTTTTATTCTATACCTTCGACATCTTCAATGTCATCATCATCGTCATCGTCATCGTCATCATCGTGTTCGTCAATTCTACGAGTAACTGTTATAGGTATATCAAATAAGAAATAACTATTTTGTGATATATCAGTGATAGGTTGAGTTCCCATTGCTTCTGCTAACATATTACTTATCTGTAAAGTAAGCTGGTTTATAGTATTATTATTAATACCAAAATTTCCAGAGGAGTCAATCGTATTATGTGATATATCATGTGTATCACTTGATGATTCGCGTATATCATATCTACACACCGGACATCTTACATTTGTTTGAAACCAACTTTGAATAGCATGTTCCAGAAAAGAATGTCTACAATGACGAATGACACTAATTCTCTCGCCTACAATAAAGTCTTCCATTGTAATAGGACATCTGCTATTCATTAATGATAGTTCATTGCTATAAACTACTGTTTCTAGTGCGTTATTTATTTGAGTTTGCGATGGACGTACAATAACGTCCTCATATGTTGAAGCTAAATTAGAAAATATATTAGAATATAACCCGATAGGACGAGTAAATGTGCTAGATTGTGTTACTCCGATTGGCGTACTACGTCTTCCATTTATACTGGTTATATTCGGATCGTGTCGATTACTGGTATACCGATTATTTGTATTTAAATGTTGATTTATATTGGTTTGTGTTTGAATCATACGAATATCACGTCTATATTCGTCAGATAATAATAAAAATCTTGACATATTTTCATTGTAAATACGCATTGTATTATTATATCCAGTCAATATGTCATGTAAGTTATCTGTTAAATTACGGTATCTAGAATCGTTTAAATTGTCGGATTGTCTCCGAAAAAATTGCTGTAGTGGTACGGTTTCGAACCTATAATTAGATGAATTAATATCCATGTTAATTAATTATATTATAAATGGTGTAAAGAAATGTCTATATACCGTTTATAACATAAATAATGGATTTATCTAAATATAAACAAAATGGAATTACAGGAATGGAAAATTTGGGAAATACCTGTTTTTTAAATTCTTGTATGCAAATAATAAATCATACATATGAATTAAATGAATTCCTTGATTCGGATAAATACAGAGAACATCTTAAAGAAAATAATGTAAATAGTGAAGCGATTATGGGATGGAATGAATTACGAAAAGTTATGTGGAGCGGAAATGGTGTAGTTTCTCCAAATAAATTCGTTCATCTTATGCATAATATCGCAAAACAAAAGGATAGAGAACTATTTTCAGGATATACACAAAATGATATGCCAGAATTTTTCATGTTTTTTGTAGATTGTATGCATGATAGTCTTTCGCGTAGTGTTAAAATGAAAATATCTGGTAATATTGAAAACATGACAGATAAATTAGCAGTAGAATGTTATAAGTTGCTTAAAAATCTATATGAGGCAGAGTATTCTGAAATATTAGACTTATATTACGGAATATATGTTAACCAAATTACCGATATAAACGGCGAAAAATCATTAATACTAAAACCTGAGTCTTATTCTATTTTGGATTTACCTGTTATTGAAGGAAATAATGTTAAAACTTCGTTGTATGATTGTTTTAATTTATTTGTAAAACCCGATATCCTTGATGGAGAGAATGCGTGGTTTAATGAAAATACCAATCAAAAACAAGCTGTTCGGAAAAACGTTGTTTTCTGGAATTTCCCAAATATATTGGTTATCGCTCTGAAACGATTTACCCCCGACGGACAACGGAAAATAAATGTGAAAATTGACTTTCCTATAGAGAACTTAGATTTATCTAGATATGTCTTAGGATATAACCCAAAAACGTATGTATATGATCTATTTGGTATATGTAATCATATGGGCGGTACAAATGGAGGTCATTATAGCGCGTTTGTAAAGCACGCAAGTAATAAGTGGATACATTTTAACGATAATGTTGTTGAAATTGTTGACGAACCGTCAAAAATGATTTCATCTATGGCATATTGTTTGTTTTATCGTAAAAAAAATACCTAAATATAATATAAACCTATGTCTGATACAGATAAGAATAAAGATACTGATAATAAGGTAGATACCCCTGATTCTACTGATAAATCTACCCCTGATTCTACCGATAAATCTATCCCTGATTCTGTTGATAAATCTACACCCGATTCTACACCTCAGTCTACCGATAAATCTACCCCTGATTCTACCGATAGCAAACTCAGTGATATTACAGGTAACCTTTTCACTACATCAAATATGTATATGTTAATCTGGTTTCTTGTTATATATATTGTAATGTACTATGTTTTAGGAATGTTTTTTAATAAAGGTACTGAACCTGGAGAATTTCAACAAAATTTAGGTAGAATGCTTGATTTCATTTTCCTTATCAGTGTTGTTGTTTTTGGTATATCATATTATACATCAAAACCCGTCGAGCAAATCAAAGCAGACATGGTTGTTCTTTATGATAAAGTATTGTCATTCTTACAAGAGTCGACTAGTCTTATTTCTACCTCGTTGTTTATAATTTCTCTTTATATCGTTGTCTATCTATTCCGTGTTCCTATGTCATCTTCTTCAAAACCGTTCTTTATTTCATTAATCGAAAATGGAGCTTGGATTGGCTTGGTATTAAATGCTATCGTAGTTTCTATACAAAAAATATTCGATATAAATATTTTAGATTACTTACGCGAGAAAGAAGTCAAAGTAGAATCTGAGGATGAGCTCAATCTACCGAATATACCTATAGAAGAAGATGAGGTATTCAATATAGCCGATAATAAATATACATATGAAGACGCTCAGGCGGTATGTAATTCGTTCGGTGCTAAATTAGCAACATACGACCAAATTGAAAAAGCATACGATAATGGTGCTGAATGGTGTAATTATGGTTGGTCTGACGACCAAATGGCGTTCTTTCCAACT
>OCVQ010001725.1_pt1 | contig 15889 bp, 21 predicted proteins | sample 1539061 | NCBI WGS metagenome assembly OCVQ01 (sample SAMEA3355526, study PRJEB22509) | marine metagenome | biome: marine; feature: river plume; material: water | place: USA | collected 2010-08-08 | depth 0.5 m | reverse complement strand
TAGATTTAATTGGAAATATTAATGTTTATTCACAAATTAGTTGTGCAACAGGCACTAGTCGCTAAACGCCATATGTTGATTAGCGGCTATATATTTATTGACCCCAAATTAATCAAAAAACCTTTGCAGACGCACAACTAGCCGATAATTACCGTTTGTAATTGATTGTAAATTGGATATTTACTGAATAGGTGCAAACATAAAAATAGTTACTTCATTTTTAAGTAATTGGTTTTCCCATTCAATAACTGGTTACTTTTCATAAGCTAAATCATACATTAGCTAATGTGCCCTTAAAGCCTTGCGCCAGAAAAAATATGATGTATCGTGTCGCTTGGTCCTGAATTCACTCCGGAAATGGTTTTGTAGTCTAAATAAAGACTGTCTTCAATCCAGTACAAGTCAGTAATTTGTGGACCGCCTTGCCATTGTGAATTTACTTTATAATACGTGTAAAAGGAACCGACAGAGTACGTTTTACCTTCTATTACAGGATTGAAACCCGACATTGTAACTGATACGGTGTCAATATAACTGACATCAATTGAATTTAAATATTCGTGTTTGATCATCTGTAGAATAAACATTCCCTCCAATTGACTTTTTAGTGGATGCTCATTATTTTCCGTACTTGCTAAAGTGGTTTTAGTACCGTTAAATGTTCTGTTTATAGCAGTGATTCCGCCATCATATTGCTGGTCAAATGCTATTTGGTTGAAATTTGAAGAGAAATTTAGGTCAGCGTGGGTGTAAAATGGATTTCCATTGCTATAGCTTGTAGTTTGAGGAATTACCAGGTTGAAAGAAGTGTTCTTGAACGTTAATTGATTCGCAACGATATCAGTTGCTAATATCTGGTCCGATTCTGTAGTTGAAGTGAATTGGACCGCACTTGAATGTTGAATGCCATAGTAACTTCCTTTTAAATTTGAGTAATCGTATTCTACATTGGTACTTGTTGTAGGTTCTTTTTTCTCTTTTTTACAAGATGAGGTAAGGGTAATTAAAACAAGAGCTAATAAATAAATAGAGTATTTCATAGTTGTTAAACGTTTGTAATTGAATATGAGTTGGAAAATTCAATTCTGAAACTAGTATCTCGTTACTGCATAAATGCAAACATCAAAATATTTGCTCCCATTTTTAAGGCTTGGTCACGCTTGTTTTTCGTGTCATTGTGGACTTCTTGGTTTTCCCATCCATCACTTAGATCGGTTTCGTACGTGTACAAACAAACTACACGTCCATCAAGAATAATGGCAAAAGCTTGTGCGCGTTTACCGTCGTGTTCGTGTATTTTTGGTAATCCATTGAAATCGTATTTCTGATGAAATACAGGGTGATCAAACGGCAATTCAATCAAGTCGTTGTTCGGAAAGATTTTCTTCAACTCAACGCGAATGAATTCGTCCATTCCGTAATTGTCGTCAATGTGTAAAAATCCGCCACCTTCAAGGTAAGTGCGTAAATTATTGGATTCCATGGACGAGAAAACAACGTTTCCATGTCCTGTCATGTGAACAAAAGGGTACAAGAACAAATCGGGGCTTCCAACTTCAACGTAGGGAACGTCCGTGCTAATTCCCATCGCTAAATTCTGATTGCAGAACTTGATGAGGTTAGGAAGGGCAGTCGGGTTGGCGTAATAATCTCCGCCACCACTGTATTTCAAAACGGCTAATTGATAACTTCCTTGACTCCAACACGTGAATGAAGAAGTGAATAGTACTCCAAGAACAAAGATTAAATGTCTCATTTTGTGATCAATTTTGCTTGCATACAGGCATAAAGCGCTGCCGTTTCTGTTCGTAAACGATTGGGACCTAAGGTAATTGTTTTATATCCGTTTTCCAATGCTTTTTCAATTTCCTTTTGTGAGAAATCTCCTTCTGGTCCAATTAATATGGGACAGTTAGTCGATTCAAAAACGTCGGAAAAATCATTTTTTTCGTTTTCGTAGCAATGCGCTATTAATCCGTTTGGATTTGCTTCAATGAAGTCGCTCAGTTTTTGCAATTCATTGATTTTTGGTAAAAACGTGCGGTGCGATTGCTTCATGGCTGAAACTGCTTTTTTCACCAAACGATCGATGTTTATTTTCGCGCGCTCGCCGTTATCACAATCAATCAGCGAAATTTCGGTGATTCCAATTTCAGTGGCTTTTTCCACAAACCATTCGATGCGCTCCATTTGTTTGGTTGGACCGACAGCGATATGTATTTCGTGCGGCAAAGCTTCAGCAAGATCTATGTTGACTATGTTTAACATACACCGTTTAGGGTGCGCATCATTTATTTCACAGGTAAAAAGTCGTCCTTTTCCGTCGAGAATTCCTATTTCTTGACCTTTCTCCAGGCGCAATACTCGAACAATGTGCTTCGATTCTTCCTCAGAAAGCGTGTGCGTGGTTGCTGTTGGTGCGATATGTTCGTCGTAGAATAAACGCATCAGTGCATCAAACGGTAAATCATTTCTTTCATCAATTCTCCTTCTGAAAAGGTCGAGTTCCCAATTCCTTTCGATTTCAAATCAAATTCGTGTAAAATGGCAATGTTTGCCGCTACTTTTTTGGGATTGTAAATTTTTGCCGAGTTGGTCAATTGTCCCACCACGAATGGGTGAACTTTCAATGCCGTTGCCAGCGCCTCTCGCGATTGTCCTCCTAAGAAATGAATCTTCATCAAACGTGCAAAGTGATTGAACAAGTTGGAAACAATCGGAACCAACGAAGATGCTTTTGGATTGTGTGAGAAATAATCTACAATCACATTGGCTTTGTGTACATCACGAATGGCAATTGCATTGGTTAATTCAAAAACATTATAGTCTTTTGAAATCCCAATATTTTCTTCAATGTGAACTTCGTTGATCGTTGTTCCTTTTTCGAGCAAAATTTGCAATTTATCTAACTCATTTGAGATTTTAGACAAATCGTTTCCAAGGAATTCAGCCAACAACATATTCGCCTTTGGTGTTATTCCAAAGCCTTTCGATTTAACGAATTCACTCATCCAATCGATCAACTTGTAATCCGGCACTTTTTCAGAATTGAAAACCAATCCGTTTTTAGCAGCGGCTTTCATTGTCTTCTTTCGAGAATCGTATTTTTTGTATTTGTAATTGACAACGAAAATTGTTTGATCAGAAGGTGATTCGAAGTAGGGAAGAAGGTCTTCCATTCCTTTAAAATCTTGCGCTTCTTTCAAAATGACCAAACGTCGTTCTGCCATCATCGGATATTCTTTCGCCTGCGACATTATCGCCAGTGGTTCGGAATCTTTTCCGTATGAAATGAATTGATTGAAGTCGCGTTCGTGCTCTTCTAACGCATTTTCGACAATTGCATCTGTAATTGCATCAATATAATACGCTTCTTCTCCGTGAAGAAAATAGATCTTCTCGAATTTCTTCGCTTTGATGTCTTTTATGATGCTAAGGTGATTCATTAGCTATGTTTCGTCCAGATTTGAACCAATTCAGTCAAAGTCGCAACTCCTTTTTCCATGTCTTGGATACTTACGTATTCGTGACGGGAATGTATCGCCATTTCACCTGTAAAGATATTTGGACAAGGAAGTCCCATGAACGATAAACGAGAACCGTCCGTTCCACCACGAATAATTGTAGGAAGCGGTTTTACGTTGGCTTGCTCCATTGCTTTGATCGCATAATCCGTTACATAAGGCACATCTTTAATGATTTCCTTCATGTTGCGGTATTGCTCCTTCACTTCAAAAGAAGATTGAAGCGCAGGATAGTTGGCTAAGGTATCGTTCAAAAGACCTTGTAAACGATCTTCGTATTCTTTTAATTTTGATGTGATGTGGTCACGAATAATGAATTGTATTGTTGTTTCTTCCATTCCTCCATTGATTGCAACAGGGTGAACAAAACCCTCCCGATCGCTTGTTGTTTCTGGCGACCAGCTGTCTTTTGGCAATGAAGCAATAAATTCAGAAGCCACTTTCATGGAGTTTACCATTTTACCTTTTGCGTAACCTGGGTGAGCGCTGATTCCTTCAATTTTGATGGTGACTGCATCAGCAGAAAAGCTTTCGTCTTCTAGGGAACCTAAAACGCCACCGTCCAATGTATACCCGAAGTCAGCGTTTAATTTCTCCATGTCTAAATGCTCAACACCACGACCAACTTCTTCATCTGGCGTAAACAAAATGCGAATTGTTGGATGCGGAATATCTGGATTGTTGATAATATGGTGTGCAAAATCCATAATGATTGCAATTCCCGCTTTGTCATCTGCACCAAGTAAAGTCAATCCGCTTGCCGTAATTAAATCGTCTCCAATTTTTTCTTTCAAGTATAGATGTCTTTCCGTTGTAATAATTTGAGTTGTATCGTCTGGAAGCGTGATTGGATTTCCGTCGTATTTTCTGTGTACAATTGGTTTTACGTTTGTCCCGCTGCAATCTGGCGCAGTGTCCATATGCGAACAAAAACAAATTGTTGGTAAACTTTCGTTCCCAGTATTGTTTGGAATCGTTGCAAAAACATACCCCCATTCATCCATTTCAGCGTCTTTGATTCCCATGGCTGTCAATTCTTTTACTAACTCACGACCTAAATTCTTTTGAATTTCGGAAGATGGAAAAGAAGTTGAATTTGGATCTGCTGTGGTATCAATTTGAACGTATTTTACAAAGCGTTCTTCTACTGTCGATGTGTAATTTGTCATGAAATATTGTTTGATTTCAAATGTACTAATTAATAACAAAAAAAGCTCCTACCTTTCGATAGAAGCTTTATAAAAATTGTTATTTCTGAATTAGAAAATCTCAGCAGCCGTAAAGTGAAAATCACCTTCGATTTGAGCGTTTTCATCAGAATCAGAACCGTGAACAGCATTTTTAGCTTTCGATTCAGCGTATGATTTACGGATAGTTCCATCAGCAGCTTCTGCAGGATCAGTCGCTCCGATTAATGTTCTAAAGTCAGCAACTGCGTTATCTTTTTCTAAGATAGCAGCGATAATAGGACCAGAAGTCATGTACTCAACTAATTCCATGTAAAAAGGACGTTCAGCGTGTACTTCGTAAAATTTCTTTGCTTGATCTTCTGATAAACGCGTGTATTTCATTGCTTTGATTGCAAATCCTGCGTCAGTAATCATTTGAATAATGTTTCCAGCGTGACCGTTTTCTAACGCATCAGGCTTAAGCATTGTAAATGTTCTATTCGTTGCCATTTTCTTGTGTTTTTTCTAAATTTTGGCGCAAAGTTAGTGAATTAAGTTTGATAGCATCTATTTCTTTCAGTTTTAATGAATTCAAAATATTTAATAAAAGTTAAATTAACATAGTTGAAAAATTGTTAGATTTGTCTAACTTTTTAATAAGAAGCTTAAAAATGAAGAGTGTAATCGAATATTTTGAATCCATTGATCCAGTTTTAGCTGCATTTTATGCAACAAGTTTTACATGGGCATTGACTGCGGCCGGAGCAGCGTTAGTGTTTTTATTTAAAACGCTTCATCGCGGAATGCTGGACGGAATGCTTGGATTTACAGGTGGAGTGATGGTCGCTGCCAGTTTTTGGTCCTTGTTAAATCCAGCGATTGAAATGTCGGAAACGATGTATCCAACAATGTCGTGGATGCCTGCAGCAGTCGGATTTTTAGTCGGAGCTTTGTTTTTGTTTGGATTAGATAAAATCATGCCTCACTTGCACATCAACTTTCGAGAAGAAGAGAAAGAGGGAGTAAAAACTCAGTGGCACAAAACTACATTGTTGGTAATGGCAATTACCTTGCACAATATTCCCGAGGGATTAGCGGTTGGAGTTCTTTTTGGTGCGGCTAGTTTAGGAATGGACGGAGCAACGATTGCAGGGGCTGTTGCGTTGGCAATTGGAATTGGAATTCAAAATTTCCCAGAAGGATTTGCCGTGGCAATGCCATTGAGAAGACAAGGTATAAGTCGTAGAAAAAGTTTTTGGTACGGGCAGCTTTCGGCAATTGTAGAACCTATTTTTGGAGTTCTTGGAGCGCTTGCGGTAATTTACATGCAACCAATCCTACCATTTGCTTTGGCTTTTGCTGCTGGAGCGATGATTTACGTGGTAGTGGAAGAGGTGATTCCAGAAACCCAACGGGATAAATTTACTGATATCGCGGTATTAGGATTCATTGGAGGGTTTTTAATCATGATGATTTTGGACGTTTCGCTGAGTGATATTCAAATTTAGATTCAAGACATAAAGATTCAAGATTATAAGACTTGTTTACTTTCTAATTCATGTTTAATCGACAGTTTCACTTTGTATTGTTGAAGTTTTAAAAGATGAATAAGGAGGTTCTAGGGAACAAGTCTTTCTTCTTGGAGTCTTGAATCTTATCGTCTTTTTATTTTTTAACATAATTTTAATCAAAAACATTTTGTAGAACGATAAATTGCCTTACATTTGTACTCATAAGGGCAATGGAGTAGTTTACCATTGTTTCTAGTTTTATAGTTTTAGCATGGTTTAGACAGAAAGAGGAACAAGTTACAGATTTGTTCCTCTTTTTGATTTTAATAAACTTAGTTCTTTTGCAAAACAAGACTTCACAAGCGTTTCATCTGCCATCATAAACTGATATTTATCAGCTTTTTCATTTGCCTATCATCATTTTATAGAAAAAGAAACATGCTTTTCTTTGTAGGTATTAAAAGCTAATCATGGTCGAAGTAGAATTGAATCGCGAAGAACTCTTAAAAGAGTTTGAAGATAAAATCGCAAATGAAGTAAAAATTGAACCAAGAGATTGGATGCCCGATGAATATCGGAATCATCTTATTCGTCAAATGTCTCAACATGCTCATTCGGAAGTAATCGGAATGCAACCTGAGGGGAATTGGATTTCTCGCGCACCATCGCTAAGATCAAAAAAAATATTGCTTGCAAAAATACAAGATGAAGGCGGTCACGGCTTGTATCTTTATAGTGCGGCAGAAACGTTAGGCGTTAGCCGAGATCAATTTATCAATTGGTTGCACGAAGGAAAAGCGAAGTACGCTTCCGTATTTAATTACCCATCGTTGAATTGGGCCGATGTAGGTGCAATTGGATGGCTAGTAGATGGCGCGGCAATTACAAATCAAGTTTCATTACAAAGAACTTCTTATGGACCTTATGCAAGGGCCATGGTTCGGATTTGTAAAGAAGAGTCTTTTCACCAAAGACAAGGTTATGAAATCATGTGGAAAATGATGGAAGGAACTGAAGATCAGAAAAGAATGGCGCAGGATGCATTGAATAGATGGTGGTGGCCTGCATTAATGATGTTTGGACCGCATGACTCTGAGTCGCCAAATACCGGTAATGCCGTTAAGTGGAAAATAAAACGGGAATCGAACGATAGATTAAGAGAGAAATTTATCAATAAGACAATTCCTCAAGCTGAATTAATTGGGTTGAAAATTCCCGATGCAAATTTGAAGCAGATAGGCGAAGAACAATACGAACATGGAGACATTGACTGGAAGGAATTTTGGGATGTCATAAATGGTAATGGTCCATGTAATCAACAACGATTAGATCATCATATTAAAGCACATAAAGAAGGAGCTTGGGTGAGAGAATGTGCAAATGCCTACCATACTAATAGTGAGAAATCATGAATAAAGAAAAATTAAAATCTGTATTGATTGACCAGCAGGAAAATATAATTAATGAGTTAGCTGGAAAGATTGACTTTTCAAATGAATTGGTTGACTTGGATGAGATGGATGTAATTGACCCTGAAGATTTTTCACATGCGAATGAAGCCGGTGAAATCAGCCAATTGATGCTGGTGCAATTACAAAAAGCCAAAATGGATTTAGAGCAATTGAAACAGTTGGACTTTTCACCTAAATCGCTTGTTGATTCTGGCGCGATAGTTCAAACTGAAAAATTTAATTTTATTATGGGCTTCCCTACAATTCCATTTGATTTTGAAGGCTTACACATTGTGGGAGTTTCAAAGGGATCCCCGATTTTTCCTTTCATGGTAGGGAAATCGAAAGGAGAATCATTCGAATTTGGAGGAAAAAAATACACAATCAATCAGGTTTATTAAAAGTAAGAAAATGGAAAATACAGAAAATCAAGGACCACTTTGGGAAGTGTTTATTCAATCTAAAGCCGGACAAGTGTTTAAACATGCAGGAAGTGTTCATGCATACGATAAGGAAATGGCGGTTGAAAATGCTCGAGATATATATACAAGGAGAAATGAAGGTATAGCATTGTGGGTTGTGCCTAGTAGTGAAATTGTTGCTGTAAGTGCTACAGAGTCAAGTTCATTTTTCGAACCTGCTGATGATAAAGTTTATCGTCATCCTACTTTTTATAATCTTCCAGAAGGAGTTAAACAAATGTAATGATGAAAGCAAAAATTGCATATTATACAGAGATTGCTGATAACGCAATGATCTTGAGTCATAGATTAGCTGAAAATTCAAGTAAGGGACCCTTTTTAGAGGAAGATTTAGCTTGTTCTAATGTGGCTCTTGATTTATTAGGGATGGCAGAATCGATTTATGAGGAAGCAGCGAAATTAAAGGCAGATGGTTCAATAGGTGATGATTTGGCCTATCGAAAATCTGAATGGGAGTATAAAAATGTCTTATTAGTCGAACAACCAAATGGTGATTTCGCGCACTTAATGGTAAGACAATTTTTCATGGATGTATTTAATTACTATTTCTTATCGGAGCTAACAAAAAGTAAGGATGAGTTTCTCTCCGCTGTTGGAGTTAAATCATTAAAGGACGTGACATATCATTTAAAAAGAAGCTCTGAGTGGATGGTACGTTTTGGCAAAGGAACAGAGGAATCTGCTAAACGAGCACAAAGCGCAATTAATGACCTTTGGCGATATACGGATGAATTATTTGATGCTTCAGCTGATGATAAACAATTACGCCCTGAGGGCATAAGTGCAGATCTTGAAGCAATTCACGATGATTGGAAATTGAAGGTAGCAGAAGTGTTTTATATTGCTAACCTCAAAAAACCAGAAAATCTATTTCAATTGAAAGGAGGGAAGCAGGGAAATCATTCGGAATCGTTTGGATTTCTACTTTCAGAAATGCAATATTTGACCAATGCTTATCCAGACGCCAAGTGGTAATTTTTACCTTTTGATATTTATTAGTAAGTGTTTGAGTTCAGCTAGAATCATACCAGTTGCACCCCAAACTTTATATCCCTGTAAATCATAATAGGGAACGTTTTTTCGCGTAAATCCACCTTCAAATTGCATATCCTCGGATTTCAAATTTTCGGGAATAAGAAGGTCGTTAATGTTAAAGTGAATGATGGATTCTACTTCTCGCTCATCTGGAGTTAATTCGGGCAGTTTATCTACATAAAACAAGTTGGGTTCTACTAGAAAATTACTCGGTGGAATGTAGATTTCACTTAGTTTACCTATAAAATCACCTGATGCAATAGGTAAGTTGATTTCTTCAAATGCTTCTCTGCGGGCTGTGAATTCCAAATTCGAATCTGAATCGTCCATTTTACCTCCTGGGAAACTAACTTGTCCGCCATGAATGCCATCATACAAAGGGCGTTGAATTAAGATGCTTTTGATGATAGAAAGTTCTTGGTAAAATATGATTGCAACAGCTGATCGGCGAAAATTGGGCTTCTTTTTTAATGCTTCACTCGTAAACTTTCTATTCAAAGGCATTAAGTCTAAATGTGCCTTTTCTCCTGGAAGATTTTTGATTTGTTCCTTTAACTGCTCTACAAATGAAGAAAAGTCTATCATTTTTCTATAGATGATAACAATTCAATAAAATCGTCATAGAGATAACCCATGTTATCTTTCTTACCGATCAATTGGAAGACATAAAACTCACCCTCAATATCAAGCGTAGCAATAAAATAGGAAGAGGGAATGTTTGTTGAATAACTACCTCCGTGAACTACTTGAATCGAGCCGTTATATGCAACTGATTTTGGGAGTTCTTTCTTGATGGAAGTTGAATGCTCATAGAGTGATTTTTGGCGCTGAATTATATAATTGTCGTGCACTGCATCCAACGATTCTATGTCAGCGTCAAATGCATAACGAATTGTTTCGGCATCACTTTGATTAAACATCTCTACACTAAAATTTATATCTAGCTCGTAAACAACTTTAGTTAATGCGTTGTCACTTAAGGTGTAATTGTCTTCATAATCATTTACAAACATTTCATCCAACATGAAATGAATACCATTATAATATTCCTTTCTCAGATTTGGGAAATCCATGTTGTTCTTTTGTAGGTCTTTTAAATGATTATTATACGTAGAACCAGGACAGCCTGTTGTAAGGATTAAGGTACCAATGAATGCTATGATTACGTGTATCTTCACTATTACGAATATACACTTTGTTCTTGAATAATAGAGTTAAAAAGTACTATCTTTAACGCAAATTCATAAAAATAACTTACGTGGAATTAGCAATTAATTGGTCAATGGGTTCAGAGCTTATTGATGGTTGGAAAACACCAAACCTATACGGATTACTATTTGTTTCAGGCTTAATTGGAGGCTATTTCGTTGTACGTCGTATGTTTAGACAAGAAGGTATAAAAGAAGAGTTACTGGATAAATTGGTACTGTACATGGTGGTTGCAACAATTGTTGGAGCGCGTTTGGGTCATGTATTATTTTACGGGCCATATTTCGATGAATTTACATCAAGTGGAATTTTAATAGAAAGAGGCTATTTCTCACATCCGTTAGATATATTAAAAGTTTGGGAAGGTGGTTTAGCCAGTCACGGTGGTGTTTTAGCTATTTTAATTGCCCTCTATTTTTATTCTAAAAAAGTAGTGAAAAAACCAATGTTGTGGATTTTGGACCGTATAGTTGCGCCAGGAGCAATTGGAGCTGCTTGCATTCGATTTGGAAATTTATTTAACCATGAAATGGTTGGAGATGTTACAAATGTTCCTTGGGGATTCCGTTTTTTACATCACGATTGTTATCCTCCCTACGATTGCCCTTGGGAAATGATTCCAGTTCGCCATCCTGCTCAATTGTATGAGGCAATAAGTTACCTTCTACTTTTCGGTTTATTATTATTCATGTATTGGAAAAAGAGTTCCTGGAAAAGACCTGGAGTGTTATTTGGTACATTTTTGATTATCATGTTTACCGCTCGCTTCTTTATTGAGTTTGTAAAACTTGGACAAACAAGTCGAGATGATGTTTGGGCCATTAATACAGGCCAGATGTTGAGTATTCCTTTCGTTCTTGCGGGGCTAATAATATTAGTGAGAGCTTTCAAAAAGCCGAAAGAAGCTTAACTCATGAGTAACGTGAAATTATAAGTAGGAACTATTTCTTGGAATTTAATTGTTCGTGTTGCTGATAAATTCTTTGATTGCTTTTGCACATTTTAGAGCGGCATTTGGATCCATTCTGAACCATAATTCTGGTTCAATTAACTCAATTTCACCAATACACAAATCGTCGTTGTTGTCCCAAATTACATCTACTCGCGCATAGACCGGAATAGGTGAAAGTTTGTTAACGATACTTTCTGCAAATAGTATTTCGTCACTATTAGGTTTGTAAGACTCTACCGTTCCTCCAAAATCATCTTGAACTCTAAAGTCACCGGATTTCGCTTTTTTCAGGATGGCATGACTGAACTTCCCTCCAAATACCATAAAGGCAATTTCTCCTTTAGTCGTTATTTGATACTGATACTCCTGAACCAACATTGATTCATTTGCAATTAACTCAGAAAATTGGGTTTCATAATTTGACAACTCATTCTTATTAATTTTATAAGTATGTCGCGCCGCACCAGATATGGCGGGTTTTAAAATGAAATCTTCCCAGGTAGTTTTGCTAATAATTTCTTTTAAGGAGCGGCTGTCGTTTCGCTCAATAAAAAGAGTTGGAGGGATTCGAACGCCTAATTTTTTTAAATCTATTAAATAATGCTTATCAATATTCCAGTAAATTAGTGACTTTGGGTTAATTAACGTTGTGACTTTATTAACCTTTTCCAGCCAAATGGAAAATTCTTCAAAGCGATCAAAATAATCCCATGTAGTTCTGAATATGACGTATTTAGTTGATGACCAGTCAAAATTTGGATTGTCCCAATAAGTGCGAATTACCCTTAATTCTTTGCGTTCAAGAGCAAGAAGTAACGCATTATCCTCATCTAATACGTTTTGAATGTACGGTGTTATTTCTGTAGGATTATCGAAACGTTTGTCTGTAAGTATTGTAACGTCAATCATTATTGAGGCAAGAGTTGCAAAGATTCAATGTAGAAAGCACCATGTTTTATCTCCCCAACAACATTCGCTTGACGAATTGCATTGCAAAAACCATCAGAAGCATGCGAATCTCCGTGTTCGTCTATTCCGCTTCCGACTGTATAATAATACTTCCCATCGATTTCCAGGGCTAAATCGCATTTGTCGCCAGTCATATTAAACTGACAAATTCCACAAGACACATTAGCGACTTGACTAATTTTCGACGTTTCTTTGACGCTTGCACAACTAAATGTTAGTAGAATTACAGTAAAAAAGGAAAGCAATTTCATTTTATTTATTTTTTATGGATTCCCATGTTGTGTACATGGATTCTTGGGTTGGACGGTCTTTTTCAACTTCTCGTAAAGGCTCACATTCGGTAAGTGAATCGAAACATTCCTTAGGTAATGCTTGGTAAAGAGAAGTTCCTTTTGTTTTCCAACCAATCATTTCGTCTGAAACGTCTTTTATTTTTTTTGCTGGGTTCCCAACAATTAGACTTCTTTCTTGAAAATGACTTTTAGCTGGAATGAATGATAAAGCTCCAATGATGCATTCCTTTTCTATAATCGAATCATCCATAATAACACTGTTCATGCCGATCAAACAATTCTCACCAATCGTTCCACCGTGAATAATAGCACCATGACCGATATGCGCTCCTTTTTTTAGTGTTACTGTTGTTCCAGGGAACATATGAATCGTGCAATTTTCCTGTACGTTACATCCATCTTCAATCACAATCATTCCCCAATCTCCGCGAATGGCGGCACCAGGTCCGATATAAACATCTTTTCCAATTATTACATTTCCGGTAACACTTGCTTTTGGGTGAATAAAACTTGACGCGTGAACGACAGGAATAAATCCATTGAAGGAATAAACAGACATAACTTAAATTTTCTAATCCTAAAGGTAATAAAGAAGAATGAATATCAATTCCCATGATATAATTTCTGTTAATTTCTAACTTTCACTCAACGAAATCGATAATTTTATCGTTTTGTAATTAATTATGAGTTATTGTACCTATTGTTCAGAAGAAAACGCTAAGAAAATTCACAAAGATTATCATGACAATCACTATGGATTTCCAATTGCAGAGGACAATGAATTATTTGGAAGGTTACTATTGGAAATCAACCAAGCAGGCTTGTCCTGGGAGACCATTTTGAACAAGGAAAAAAATTTTAGAATGGCTTATTCAAACTTTGATATAGAGAAGGTCGCTAATTATAAGCAACCTGATATTAATCGACTGCTTGAAGATGCTGGGATTATTAGAAATAAATTAAAAATAAATGCCGCCGTGTATAATGCCCAACAAATTATACAGATTAAGCAAGAATTTGGTACATTTAAGCAATGGTTGGATATTAATCACCCATTACTTAAAGAAGAATGGACTAAATTGTTCAAAAAGACGTTTAAATTTGTAGGTGGAGAAATAGTGAACGAGTTTTTAATGAGTATTGGTTATTTACCTGGAGCTCATGATGAAAATTGTACTATTTTTGAAAAAGCAAAGGCATTGAACCCTAAATGGTTAGAGATATGAAAAACGTATTATTATTTTTTGTTTTGTTGTTTGTCGGAAGTGCTTCCGGACAAGTAAGCATTCTTGGAGGAGGAAGTATGCTCGTTGGTTTTGGTTCAGGTAAACCTTGGGGTGGTATTCACGTTGGAGTTGAAATACCGAAAAGTGACGCGGTTTCTTTTTATGCGCGCTACACGTATCATTTTAAAAATACGGAAAGAGATAGTTCTATTTATGGTATAGAAGTTACTGATCCAGACTTTGGCTTTGTAAGTGTTATTGATACAAAAGGTGTTACAAAAATGGATTACCATATACTTGAAGGTGGAACACGTTATTATATCGGAAATGGTTTTGACTATGGATGGGGTGCATACGGTGGAGCTTCGGTAATGCTAATGTTCAACTCTGTCAAAGTTGGATTTGGTGACCCTCAATTTAAAGATAACAAGTCTAGAAATGGATCTGTTTTTAGTATAGGTGCTGGTGTAGGCGGTGGAATTAAGTATTCAATGGCTCGATTTGGAACGCTTTATCTTGATGCAAGTGTTGTGTACAAAATATTGAATCAAGCGAGTCAGCAATATGTATCAGGAGAATTGTTTTCAAATTTGATCTTCAATTTCAATTTAGGAATTCGCAAAGATATTATTTGGTAAAAAAGGAATGATTCCACTTTTAATCGCTGATAGTGGCGGTACAAAAACAGATTGGTGCTTCATAGATTCATCAAATACAAAGCATTTTTTCACAACAGAAAGTTATCATCCCGAAAACTGGTCGAAGGATTTTGAAGCACGTATTCAAAAATTTTGGATTGATCATCCAGATTATAAGGTTGGTCAACTTCACTTCTTTTGCGCAGGATGCCTAAAGGATGAGAAAGCGAATGAATTAGCACAACTATTCTCTAGAATTGGGTTTTCCAATATCACTGTAAAATCGGATTTGCATGCTGCTGGGTTGGCTTTATACGGCAAATCAAATGGCTTTTGTGCAATAATGGGCACAGGCTCCGTTTTTTTTGAATGGCGAAATCAGAATGTGGTTTCGATAGTAGGCGGTAAAGGACATGAAATAGGGGATGAAGGAAGTGGTTACTTCTTTGGGAAATTAGTTGTTGAGGCTTTTGAAAATAAAACACTTTCAATAGAACAGAAACGAATTTTCGAAAAGGAGATAGCACCGAACGAAATTTCAGATGCAATTAGAAATAAAACCACAAAGAATGTGTTTTCTTCTCTGCCAAAACGATTCGCTTCTTATTCGGGGGCTTTTGACGATTTCCATTTGCAAAATATTGAGTTATTTTTTGATGATGTTTGGAAGTCAAATGAGCCACTTCAGGTTAGCATAGTTGGTGGGTATTTTGATGCTAATTCTGAACGATTCATTCCACATTTGTCGAAAAAAGGAATTCATATTCAGAATTTTATAGATCGACCAATTGATTCACTTGTTGATTATTTCGTACGTTCTGGTGAATAAAAGGTAGTTTTTGACTATTAAACGGATTTTCGTATATATTTTATTTCGATTAATCTATGAAAAAGTGCTCTTCGTAGAAAATTTGACGGTATCTAAAAAAAAAATGACAAATTGCATTGTTAATTAAAGAGAACGTTATGGATATTTTATCAATTAATGCAACAGCATCTACCCCGTTAGTATCCTTTGATCCTATTATTGGAATGATGAATATTGCTGGAAGGTCAATTCCTGAAAATGCTGATGACTTTTGGTTGCCAGTTTTGAATTGGTTTGAATCATATGTGATTTCGCCATGTGAGACCACAACTTTCTCAATTAGCTTGGAATATTTTAATATTTCTTCATCAAAACGCATTTTATTTTTGTTATACAAGCTCAATGAACTGGCTGAAAAAGGATGCAATGTAAAAGTGGAGTGGAATTATAGAAAAGAGGATGAAGATATGTTTGAAGTAGGTCAAGATTACGCTTACATGGTTAAAGTTCCTTTTGAATTTAAAGAATACCAAGAAGCAGATGTAGCAGTAGCATAGACTAGAAAATTGACTAGTCCTAAATAAACGATACAGATTATTAAGACTAAAATAATTATTTATAT
>OCVQ010001712.1_pt1 | contig 15948 bp, 15 predicted proteins | sample 1539061 | NCBI WGS metagenome assembly OCVQ01 (sample SAMEA3355526, study PRJEB22509) | marine metagenome | biome: marine; feature: river plume; material: water | place: USA | collected 2010-08-08 | depth 0.5 m | reverse complement strand
ACTCACCATGGATTTTGGGATCCAGCTTTGTGAGTGACGGGGCGAAGCCGTTTTTAGAATTCAGGTTTGCCACTTATACAAAGACGCAAAACACAAAATACTCACACCTATCCTCTCCGCACTAATTACCAGCAAAACTCGGTTAAAATTGCTTCTGAAACTCTTTAGCCATCCTGAGGCTCAAGGCCATTTAAGGGGTTTTGCGCAGGAGTTTGACGAAAGCACTAATTCTGTCCGCATCGAGCTAGGTAAGTTGTACGACGCAGGTCTAATTGTGGCACATCAGGACGGGCAAAAGGTGCTGTACCGTCCAAATATTCAGAATCCCTTTTATAGGGAGCTCTGTGGCCTGGTATCCAAGCACATGGGCTTTGACCAGCTCATTGAGCGGGTACTGGATCAGATGGGGGAGTTAATCGCCGCGTATGTAGTGGGCGACTACGCTAAGGGTTTGGATACGGGCACCATCGAGGTGGCAATTGTAGGCGACGTGGATAATGAGTATTTAGAACGACTTATCAAGCGCACCGAGGAGGAATTAGATCGAATTGTGAAGATTAGAGTTTTTGAAGACGATGCTTCTTTCAAGGGCCAATGTTATGAAAATGTCTTAAAACTCATTGGAGAATGATTGCCTGGTTGCAGGCAATTCATACTGTAAATAACAACCAAAAACAAGCATAGGACTTGCCTGTGACATGATAAACAACCTGTTAAACAAATGGAAAAGAAAATAGCAGTAATTGGATTAGGATATGTGGGTTTGCCGCTCGCAGTGGAGTTTGCGAAACAATATCCCACGGTAGGTTTTGATATCAATGGCTCTCGTGTCGATGAACTTATGAACGGTCATGATCGCACCCTTGAGGTGGAAGATGTGGATTTGAAAAAAGTTATAGCGTCAGATTTGGTTTCCACCGAGAATGACGGAAAGGGCCTCTATTGTACAACGGCGGTTGGAGATATTGAGTGTTCAAACTTTTTTGTTGTGACAGTTCCGACCCCAACGGATAAAAATAAACGCCCGGTACTTACACCGCTGATTAAAGCTTCCGAAAGCGTAGGTAAAGTCCTTAAAAAAGGAGATTATGTCATCTATGAAAGCACTGTTTATCCAGGTGTTACGGAGGATGAGTGTGTTCCTGTCCTTGAGCAGGTATCAGGGTTAAAGTTCAACGAGGACTTCTTCGTGGGATACTCGCCAGAACGAATCAATCCTGGGGATAAAGAACGTACAGTGACGAAGATTCTGAAAGTAACCTCGGGCTCTACACCTGAGGCAGCGAAAGTGATTGATGATTTGTATAAGTCAGTGATTACTGCTGGGACGCATCTTGCCCCGACCATTAAAGTTGCCGAGGCGGCTAAAGTGATTGAAAACAGTCAACGTGATATCAATATCGCATTTGTAAATGAGTTAGCTAAGATTTTTAATAAGCTCGATATCGATACCCACTCCGTTTTAGAAGCCGCAGGTACCAAATGGAATTTCCTTCCGTTCAAACCAGGGTTAGTTGGTGGCCATTGTATAGGAGTTGATCCATATTATTTGGCGCAAAAAGCACAAGAAGCGGGCTATCATCCAGAAATCATTTTGAGTGGACGACGCTTAAATGATGATATGGGTAAGTATGTTGCAGGTGAGGTCGTCAAGCTCATGATGAAGCGCTCTCTTCCCGTTCTTGGATCAAATGTTCTGATGCTTGGCATTACTTTTAAAGAGAACTGCCCGGATATCAGAAATACACGTGCTATCGATGTCTTTGAAGAATTGAGATCATATAATGTCAACGTTGATGTTTACGATCCTTGGGCGGATGCAAAAGAAGTTAAAGAGGAATTTGGATTTGATCTAACTGAAAATTTAGATAAAAAATACCACGCAGTGATTTTAACCGTCGCACACAAGGAATTTTTAAGCGAAGAATTGCGATCTCACTTAGTTGATGGTGGAATTCTATATGATGTTAAGGGGATTCTAGATATTGATTCTGTAGATGCACGTTTATAATGGAAAAAAAAATTAATTTACTAATTACTGGTGGTGCCGGATTTATTGGTTCGAACCTAGTAGAACATTTTCTTGAGGATGACCGAGTAGGATTGGTAAGAGTTTTGGACAATCTCAGCAACGGGTACATTGAGAATATTCAGGAGTTTTTTGACCACCCTCGTTTTGAGTTTATCCAAGGAGATATAAGAGATTATGACACATGCCTCAAAGCGTGCGAAGGAATCCACAAGATATCGCATCAAGCTGCATTAGGATCAGTCCCCAGAAGTATTGAGAATCCAATGCAAAGCACTGAGGTGAATATCTTGGGTACAGTGAACTTAATGTATGCAGCAGTTCAGCAAAAAGTTGAACGAATCATTCTTGCTTTTAGCTCAAGTACTTATGGAGACCATCCAGACCTACCTAAAGTTGAGGAAAATATAGGGAACCCACTGAGTCCTTATGCCGTCACAAAAGCAGCCATTGAGCAATTTGCTTATGTTTTTGGAAAGACCTATGGACTAAATTGGGTTGGACTTAGATACTTTAATGTTTTCGGACCAAAACAGAATCCAGATAATCCTTATGCAGCGGTAATTCCAATTTTCGCTAAAGCATTCTTGACTGGTGGAGAAATAACCGTAAATGGTGACGGAGAAACCTCTAGGGACTTCACATATGTTCAAAACGCTGTTCAAATGAACGAATTGAGTCTTTTTACGGAAAAGAGAGAGGCCTTAAATCAAATATATAATACTGCATGCTCCGATCGAGTAAGCTTAAATGAAATGATTGAAGAGCTACAGAAATTAACAAAAGTTAGTGTTAAAGTTAATTATGGAGAGGAGAGGCTAGGAGATGTTAAACATTCTGAGGCTAGTATTAAGAAGGCGCAAAATTACTTGAAATACTCCCCGGAATACTCTTTTAAGAGCGGGTTAAGTGAAACAATTGAATGGTATAGAAAAAATATATTATGAAAATTGCCCTTATAACTGGAGTAACCGGCCAAGACGGGGCCTACTTGACAGAGTTCCTCCTTAAAAAAAACTATATCGTCCATGGTCTTAAGCGAAGAACCTCGTTGTTTAATACTGACCGTATTGACCATTTATACGAGGATCCTCACAACGCCTCAGCAAGGTTTTTCATGCACTATGGAGACATGACCGATAGTACTAATTTAGTACGATTGATTCAAGAGATTCAACCAGATGAGATCTATAATCTAGCGGCTATGAGCCATGTTCGTGTTTCCTTCGATGTGCCTGAATATGTTGCGGATGCAGATGGAATTGGGACCTTGCGACTATTGGAGGCTATTCGTATTCTAGGTCTTGAGAATAAAACACGGATTTATCAGGCCTCAACTTCTGAATTGTATGGAAAAGTACAAGAGGTGCCTCAGACTGAGAAAACGCCTTTCTATCCTCGTTCGCCATATGCGGTTGCCAAAATGTATGCGTATTGGATTACGGTAAATTACCGTGAAGCATATGGATTGTTTGCTTCTAACGGTATTCTCTTTAATCATGAAAGCCCAATTCGTGGGGAAACTTTTGTAACTCGAAAAATAACTCGTGCCGTTTCCAGAATTGCTTTAGGTCTTCAAGAAAAGTTTTATCTGGGAAACCTTGATTCAAAAAGAGACTGGGGCCATGCGAAGGATTACGTTAGAATGATGTGGATGATTCTTCAAGCTGAAGAGCCTGAAGACTGGGTTATTGCTACAGGAAAGACTACCAAGATTCGTGACTTTGTGAAAATGGCTTTTGATCATATAGGTATCGAATTAGAATTTTCAGGTTTAGGAGTTGATGAGGTTGCAAAGGTTGCAAAGTGTAATAACCCCAGCTACCAGTTAGAAATTGGCAAAGAGGTTTTAGCGATTGACCCAAAATACTTTCGTCCGACAGAGGTGGATCTGTTGATAGGAGACCCTTCAAAGGCAAAAGCGAAATTAGGCTGGGAACCTCAAATTGAGCTTGCTGAGTTGATAGAGGATATGATGAATTCAGACCTTAAACTGATGCAAAAAGACAAATACCTCGAGGACGGAGGCTATCAAACTCTAAATTACTTCGAGTAATGATTAAAAAGTCTGATAAAATATATATTGCCGGCCATCGCGGGATGGTGGGTTCGGCATGTTGGAGAGCTCTCGAAGCGGAAGGTTATACGAACCTTGTTGGAAAGACGTCTAAGGAGCTTGACTTGAGAGATCAAAATTCTGTTGAAGAATTTATTAGAACCGAGCAGCCTATTGCAATTATTGATGCAGCAGCAAAGGTTGGAGGGATACTTGCCAACGACACTTTCCCTTATGAGTTCTTGATGGAAAATATGCTTATTCAGAATAATCTTATTCGTTCTGCACACGAAAATGATGTGCCCAAGTTTATCTTCCTAGGGTCGAGCTGTATCTATCCAAAGCTTGCGCCTCAGCCTTTGAAAGAGGAATACCTACTCACCGACTCATTAGAACCAACTAATGAGTGGTATGCCATTGCCAAAATTTCTGGGGTTAAGTTGATTGAAGCTTTACGAAAGGAGTACAACAGGGACTATGTCTCGCTTATGCCAACAAATCTTTACGGTCCTAATGACAACTTTGATTTAAAGTCTTCGCATGTTTTGCCGGCAATGATTCGAAAATTTCATGAAGCTAAATTGAAAGGAAATAAACCAGTAGAACTTTGGGGTTCAGGCGTTCCAATGCGAGAGTTTCTGCACGTTGATGACTTGAGTCAGGCTGTGTTGTTCGCACTAAAGAACAGACTTGATGAGCATTTGTATAATGTCGGTACGGGCTTAGAACTTACAATTAAAGATTTGGCGGAGCAAATTCAATCAGTAGTTGGTCATCAAGGCGAAATCAAATGGGATAGTTCCAAACCTGACGGTACTCCTAGGAAGTTACTTAATTCTGATCGCATTAAAAAAGTTGGGTTCACTCCAAAAATAGACTTACATGAAGGTATAAAAACGACTTATAGCTATTTCAAAAGCATATGAAGGACTATTTGATGGCTGGAAGTGGAGTTATATTTAACTCTATTTTTGCCTTTATATCAAGTATACTATTATTAAGGACTTTCTCGTCATTTGTTTTGGCAGAGTACTTCTATGTTATTTCGGTTGCGCTGATCGTTGATGGAATTATAGGAATCAAGGGTTGGCAAATCATGGGGGTTTTTTCAAAAGAAGAATTGCAAATAAACGCATCTGCAAGGTTCCTTTTGGTCGTTGAAATATGTCTAAAAATAATCGCTGTTTTTTTTTGTTTTTTAGTGGGCACATTTTACGGTGAATCAATCAGATATCTTTTTGTTGCAATTGGAATTATATTTCTTAATTTCGAAATGGTCAATGGTGTTTATCGTAGGGATGCTAGATTTAAAAGCATCTCATTTTTTTACCTTGTCCAGGGTTTAGTAAAGTTTTTATTGTTGCTTTTAGCATACAATCTGAATATGGATTTTACGAAATATGTATCTATAAACGCAGTCATAGTTGTGGTTTTAAGCGTAATATATATTTATTATTTATTTTCAACGACAAATATTGACAGAACTGAGAGTGTGAAGTATACCGAAATATTTCGATTTTTAGCTCCAGTATACTTGGATAATACTGTGAAATCATTTGTAAGAAATATAGATATATTAATTTTAACATCTTTTTCTACAGATGGATTAGTTGTTGCGTACCGTACATCCAAGGATATAAATGGATTAATTCCAAAAATATGGGACAGTATTAACCAAGTAGATGCGAGAAAAATTGGAATTTTTATTAAAAATAAATCTTATGCACTTTGGCGTAAAATGGTGGGAAAAAATTTTCAATCGGTTTTAATTTTAGCATCATTTGGATTACCACTTTATTTTTTAATCGGGAAATATATTTTAATACTTTTATATCCTGAGTATTATGAGGGTATCTTTTCTATACTCTGGATATTTATATTAGTGAGTATTGTACAAATATCTTCTATTTATTTTCATACCACTTTATTGTTAATGCGTTTGCCGAAAGCTATACTCAAGTTTTCAATTACTTCTCTTATTGTGCAACTAGTTGTCAGTTTCGTTTGTTTCCGCTTTAATGCTCCAAATTACTTGGCTTTTAGTTTGGTATTGAGCAATATATGGCTAGCTGTACACTCATATTTTTATATTTCTCATGTGTGGAATAGGACTGGGATTTAATTTGGATAGATCTCGATTTGAGTCATTCGAGATAATTTTTACGAAAACAATGTCGCATCGGGGTCCTGATGCTGTCCGGACTCTTAGGCGCAACAATGTTTGGCTTGGTCATGCGAGGTTAAGTATAGTAGATTTATCGGAAAATGGTAATCAGCCTTATGTGAATGCAACGGGAAATATTCATGCACTTGTTAATGGTGAGATTTATAACTATCGTGAACTGCGTGAACAGTATTGTGCAGATTATGATTTTGTAGGTGATAGTGATACGGAGGTTGTATTAGCCCTTTATGAGTTGCATGGTATAGACAAATGCATGAATCTTTTAGACGGAATGTATGCGGTGATCATATATGACGAGAATATAAATGAAGTATTTATGTTCCGCGATATTTTTGGAATGAAGCCACTTTACTATTATTGTGAAGGTGGTTGTTTGATCGTTGGATCAGAAATGAAGTATTTAGTAGAGATGGCACGGGCTAATCAAAGCCCCTTATCTACTGATAATTCAGCTCTTTATGATTTCCTTACATACGGTTATGTACCCACGCCCAAAACCAATTATAAGGAGATTAGGAAAGTTCACCCTTACGAATTCATTAGCTTTTCAGTCTTTGAAGGACTTCTTCAAAAAACAAAATACCAAGATTTAGCGGATTATGTCAGCTCGGAGGAGACGTTTGTTGAAATTTCGGAAGTTTTGGAATGTTTAAGGCATTCAGTAAGTAGTCATGTCAATGCTGATGTCCCGGTGGGTATTTTATTAAGTGGCGGTATTGATTCAAACTTGCTGTTCAATCTTGGAAATAATAGAATAGAAAAGGCATTTACATTGAAATTTGAGAATTCAGATAGAGACGAGACGCCTTATATATTGTCTGCATATCCAGATGATGAAAGAATATGTATTAAGAACTATATGTCTGGATTTGAAAACAGGAAAAAGGCATTGAAGTCTTTGCAAGATTCTTATGGAGAGCCTTTTTTTGATACCAGTCACTTTGCTCTGAAAAGTATATGTTCTGAAGTGCGTAATAATGGTTTCAAAGTCGTGCTTGCTGGAGATGGCGGTGACGAGTTATTTTGGGGTTATAACCATTACAGCACTGCTTTAGAAAGTTTTGAAAATAAAACTAATCCTCTTATTTTGAAAATGTATGCTACTTTGTGGAGATTATCCAGCCTAAAGTATTTTCGATTATTAGTGAGAAGAACCTTTGAAAGATACTTTAAGGAATGGGAGAACTGGACTCGTGCTAAGGGGGGGATGATTAAGGAGGAAAAAAGTTATTATAAGAACTTGTTGGGCATACCTGCGGACTATGACGATTATTGGTATTTCAAAGATAACTATGTAGACGCTTTACCTCCAGAAAAATCGTTACGACTCCTTGATATTCAGACTTACCTAAGAGACGACTTATTAGTAAAAAGTGACCGCGCTAGCATGTCGGAAGGTGTTGAAATTAGAGTCCCTTTTGTAAATAAGGAGCTATTTAAAGTAGCTTTTCGACTTAGTTCGAAACAGCTTGATGTTAAAACCGGCAATAAGACTTTTATAAGAGATAGCTTTAAAGATTTTATACCCAAAGGGATTCTGTTAAAGACTAAATCTGGGTTTAGTATTCCTAATAACAGTGCAATAACCAATGGGATTTTCCGTCAAGAAGATATTCTAATGGAATATTTGAAGCAAGAATGACGTAATGAGAAAGTTAATATACTTTAGTTCTTCCCTGAGAGGATCGAAAATGGCAAACTATGTCCATGTCCACCACTTTAACAATGCTCTGAGTGAACATTTTGATGTATCACTGTATTTTAGAAGGAATTCAGGCGAAGGAGAAGTTATTGGGCCAGAGAAATTCAGAGTGAAGTATTATTCTGCACTCGGTATGGGATTAGTAGAGAAGTATTTAAGGATTTTGTATGAAATTGTCAGATTTAGTTCTGCTATCTATTATACTCGAAACCTGGGGGCGTCTTTGTTCCTATCGTTTTTAAATCGAAGTCACTTTTTGGAGTTACACAGTTATTATTTGCGTACTGACGCAGGAACATTTAATAGATTTATGTTCAACTTAATTGTAAGGCTCAGAAAGACGCGGTTGGTCTTTATTAGTGAAAGATTAAAAAACTTGTATTTCGATTCCTTGGCGGATAATCAGCGTAATGCATTGAAGTTTATGGTTCTTCATGATGGGGCAAATCTTACCTATGTCAAAAGTAAAGTCAATGTCACTGGAAATAATAGAATTACGGTTGGTTATATAGGCAGTTTGGGTCCAGGTAGAGGTGAAGGTTTGATTCAAGATATGGCTCGACGACTGCCGGACGTAGATTTCGTTATCTATGGTGCTACAGAAAAATGTGATTCTCAGTTGCCGAACAATTTGTATTATAAGGGTTTCATACCAAATTCCGAGGTTAATTTAGCATATGCTACATTCGATATGGTCATCGCTCCTTACACTATGTCACTGCGCGTTCAAGGCGGTGATTCAACAATTGATTACATGAGCCCTTTGAAAATTTTTGAATACATGAATACTGGCAGGCCTATGATTGTATCAGACTTGCCGGTTTTAAGGGAGATACTCGATGAGAGAAGTGCGATTTTTTGTGATCCATCAAATGTTCAAGAATGGGTTGAAGCGGTAAATGATATACGCTTTGGTAGAATTGATTCTGAATCAATTGCGATGAGCGCTAGGCGTCTGTTGAATAATTATACATGGTCGAAACGGGCACAAGAGGTAAAAAGAATTACGGAATTGTAACTAGTATAATATGTTTTGCATTGCCGTCGAACATGCTTCTGGCTATGTATGGTATACCTAGTTCTACTGTTACATTATTTGATATTGTTCTTATTAGCTGTTTATTGTACGTTCTAGCATTCGAAAAGAAATCAGTATTGCGCTACGCCATACCAATATCTTTTCTAATCATTTTGATTGTAATCCGAACGTTTTTGGGCTTTTCTGATATATTCTTGATGAAAGTTGCCCGCTTTCTGCTGTACCTAACTTTTTTACTTGTTTTGTCCCCCTATTTTATTTATGATCGTTTGATTACAAACACACTGAGATTTGCGTTCATTGTAAGTCTATATGTGATTTTACAAGCGGTTTTGTATAATTTCTATGGTATCAATTTACCAGGCCATGTAAATTTTGAATGGTTAAGTGTTCAGAGGAGTGAATTAGAGGATTATGCTAATGTTTCAGCTGGAAAAAGTTGGTTTCGGCCTAGAGGGATCTTAGGTGAACCAAGTCAAGTTGGTATACTTGTAGGTTTTTCACTTTTTTTCGTTCGTAGTTTGGGACTGCGTTTTTTGTTTATTTCAGCATTAATTTTATCCAAAAGTGGGACAGCTATTATTTTGTTTTTTGTTTGGATTGTTTATTCTTTATTAGCCCGTAGGATTGGTAGATATGTGCTCTTATTGTCTGTTTTATTAGTCGCTGTCTATTTAGCGTCTGAGGTAGAAATGATTTATTCTTATCTTTCTAAACGCTTTTTTAACCGGTTTACTAGCTATCAAGAGTTATTTGATTTGTCCTCAGAAATGCAACTTTTCTTCGGGCATGGACTAATAGGTCGTAGTGCTTTTGAAACATGGCCAAACAGTCTGGTATTATTCATTTATTATCATGGGGTTATAGGCTTGAGTGTTTTGTTGTCTTTTATCGTTTGGGCAGGCAAGAGGCATTTGAAAGTATTGGCTTTGGTTTTACTTTTGGCGACGGCAACGGAGTTATTCGTTTCGCAAATGTTGGTATTTTTTGGCGCACTTTTAGTTTCCAAATTTGAACAATGAAAGTCCTAATCGGTTCCACAATACCTATTTTAACTCATGATCGCAAGGGAAGCGGTGGATGGGTAAATGTTTTAATAAAAAGTTTAAGTCGGTCGTCACAAGTATCCATGGTTTTCCAGGTTTCTATTGTCGGAAAACGTTTTGGAGCATGGTCGTTGACCCAATCTGAAAACAACTATCAGATAGCTGCAGTTTGGTGGAGCCCCATTCATTGGAAAAGAACAATTTCTGCTGTAAATGAAATTATTCGGAAAAATGAAATAGATATTTTAGACGTTCAGGGTTGTGAGTTCTGGCAGTCATATCTTTATACGTTCACAGATATTCCTACAGTTTATACTCTTCAAGGTTCAGCGCAAGAAGTATCAAGGGTCTTTTGGAAAGACTTTAGGTACATAGGAAGGAAGAGAGTGTTGAGACATTTAATAAGTTGGATTAAGATTATTTTTCAGTCGTTAGATTATTTTCTTCGTGGAAGATTTGAATACCTGACCTTAAGAAAAGGGAAATATTTCATTGGGCGAACAGATTGGGATAGACGTTTGATTAACCCTTCAAAAAAGTATTTTCACATAGATCGAAAGATTCAAGATATCTTCTTTACTGACAGTTGGGTTCAAAAGAAGAATGATTCATTCATTTCGATATTATTGGTTCAAGGTCATTATTCAATTAAAGGAAGTTTCTTTTTGTTAAAGAGGTTATCAGAGTTAGCAAGTAAGACTGGTTTAAAAATAGAGCTATCTATTGCTGGTAGATTTCGTCAATATGGTTACTCGAGGTTATTGAGAGATGTAGCACTAAAACATGATTTTGTTGAAGTTGTATTTCTCGGTTCATTGACTTCGACTCAATTACTATCACAATATTTAAAGGCAAGTCTTGTAGTTGTTCCTAGTTGGACTGAAAACAGCAGTAATGCTTTAGCCGAAGCCTTGTGCGTTGGTACCCCTGTCATCGCGAGCTTAGTTGGTGGTAATGCGAATTATATTGATGGCAAAAGTGAGTTTCTTTTTGAGCACGAACAACCTGGGTCATTTGAATCTGCCGTTACAAAGGCCTTAGAATCAGATAAGCTTTGTCAAGAAGGTCTAAGGAAATATGCGCTGGAGAGATTTAACGGCACTATCTTTATGAAAAGTTATGAGAGAGTATATAAACACATTTTATCTTTGGAAAACCGAAGTTAGGTTGCGCTATTTACTGGGTTCTATTTACATGACGATTAGGTTGAAGTTAAATGGTGTATTAACAGAGGGGTTAGTCTACTCTACGGGACGATTTAACTGTGTACGTTACCCCAATTCTATAATTGAAATAGCGCGTAATGTAAGGTTCAATAATCATTCCCGAACTAATCTAATTGGAGTTAATCGTTGTAATACACTTTCGACGTTTTCTTCAGATGCTTGGTTGAAGATAGGTGAAAATACTGGTATTACTGGTTCAACTATTTCCTCAATGTGTGGAATTACAATTGGTAGTAATGTAAAGGTTGGATCTAACTGTATAATAATAGATCATGACTTCCATCCAGAGGATTCACGTTCTGGAATGCCGCGCCCCATAATTATTCAAGATAACGTTTGGATTGGAGTAAACTGTATTATCCTAAAAGGTTCAGTAATTGGAGAGAACTCATTAGTCGCTGCTAATACTATTATTAGTGGACATTACCCACCCAATTGTGTAATAAGTGGTGCTAAAGGAGAGGTCATTAAGGCATTATAGATCATGGTTGACATCTTGATAGGTGTAAATAGGGCGCCCTTAGAAAAAAGAGCAGTGGACATACGACTCCGTGAATTTGAATCTATTTTAAAGAATGAGCTGGTCTTTTGTAATTTTGGTAAGGTGTTAGAGGATGAGCATTATGTCATAAAAAATTTTAACCGGTATTTTCTTTTCGGTGACTTTATTCTTTTTCTTTTAAGACGTAGAAAAGATATAGATAATATCCATTTATACAACGGCCATACTCCTGTAGTAATCTTAGTTTTTTTGCTGTCTTGTTTGTTAAATAGAAAAATGATTTATCACTACGTTGAGCATCGCGGATCATTTGAGTCCAAAGGTGCTTATCACAGGATTAATAATTACTTAATTGATAAAGTTTTACAAAAGTTACCTATTAAGTTTATTGTAATTAGTCATGGGCTTCGTGAGCTGGTTGATTCCAAGGATTGGTTTTATTTACCACCTATTTTTAGTAGAATAAAATCGTCGGATTCGGTTGTAAAAAATCAGTTTATTTATATCGATGGAGGCGGCTACACACACAATCTTGAGCTAGTAATAAATCAATTTAATCTGTACGTGGAAAATGGAGGTTCAGCTCAACTAGTTATCATTTCAAGTGATAAAATAATAAACCATAATTCTAATTATATTAGATTTCTTTCGGATGTGCCATATGAAAGTCTATTAGAGGAGTTAAGAAGTTCGAGATTATCGATAGTCGTATTAAATGATACTTTAAAAGATAAGTATCGTTTTCCTAATAAGATCGGAGAGAGTTTAATAAATAATGTTCCTGTTTTAACGCAGACAATTGGTGATATTTATGGTCTTGTAGGAGATAAAGAAGGTGTGTTGTTTTGCGAACAACAAAGCATGCATGAGATGATGTTATCGTTGGAAGATAAAGAGATCATAATTGATGAAGAAATTATAAAGATTTTTGAAAATAAAACGTATTATCAAGATTTGAATAACTGGCTTTTAGAATGAAAAATCTGGCGTTCATTGTCAATATAGATTGGTTTTTCCACTCACATCGTCGGTCGTTGCAAGAAAAATTATCCTCGGAGTATCGAACTACAATTATAGCAGGATCTTCTGGATTAAAAACAAATTATGAGATGAGTACCTTTGAAGTGAAATCAAGGGTGCCAACTGTGAAGGGTTTATGGCAACTTTTTAATTTGGTGAATAATCTGCCAAAAGATTGTCTGATAATTGCGGTTTCACCTGGAATAATTTTATTGTGCCATTTTTTGTTTCGAAAGCGTCCTTTATTTTTTTATAATTTTAGTGGTTTCGGATTTTTAAGAACCAAATCTGCTTTTGTTAGAATAACGTTAATGAAAATTTTCAAATTTTATCCTGTAAGGGGTAAACGAATTTGTGTAGTCCAGAACATAGATGATTATTCTTTTTTGTATAAACTATTTGGTAATAGAACTAATTTGTTTATCGAAATAATACCTGGAAGTGGTTTTGAGAACAGCAGTATTATTCATAGCAAATTACCTTTTCAAAATATTATTATTGGTTATGTTGGGCGGATAAGAAAAGATAAAGGGATTTTGGACTTGATAAGAGCTGTTTCTGAACTTGAGGAGGAGGGCTATAGTGTTAGTTTAAAGATTTGGGGTAAACTTGACGACCAGAGGCGTCATGGTTTTAACGATAAGGAATTGCAAGAATTAAAAGATCATGGAAGATATTTCATGGGATTTTCCGACATTAAGAGTGAAATGTACTGTCAATTAAATTGGTTTTGTCTCCCTTCTTCCGGTGAAGGTCTATCTCGCGCGGCGATTGAAGCAACGAGTTATGGACTCCCTCTGCTGTTATCGGATGTCCAAGGGAATAGAGATATGGTAAAAGGTAACGGCTTTCTTTTCAAGTTTGGGGATGTTGAGAATTTAAAGAAGAGAATTATTGAAATATCGGATTTGCCTGAGACTGAGGTTCAAAAAATGTCCGAAAGAAGTAGAGCCTTATTTGAATCGAGTTGGACGCTGGATTCAGTTTATGGTGAATGGAATAAATTATTAGTTAAATATGATACTACTAGCTCTTAATGAACTAAATCTTGATTACATAAGAGGATATGTTAATCAAGGTAAGCTAACCAATTTTGCTGAGTTATTAAAATATGACGTTGTTAACACAAAAAGTGAAGACAAGTATAAGTTGTTGGAGCCATGGATTCAGTGGGTAACTGTTCAGACCGGTAAGACTTATGAAGAGCATCAAGTATTTCGTCTGGGTGATATGGTTGATAGACCTGACCTACATCAGATTTTCGAGGATTTAGAAAAGTCAGGCCTTTCAGTAGGTGCTATCAGCCCGTTCAATGCTGATAATCGATTGAACAGTTCAAAATTCTTTATTCCAGATCCCTGGACACAGACAAAAGCGAGCGGTAGCTATATCATTGAAAAGTTAAGCAGAACGGTTTCACGATTCGTTAATAGCAACGCATCTGGTAAGGTTGGTCCCACAGATGTAATTTGGTTGCTTCTAGGCTTTATCATTTATGTACGTATCAAGAGATGGCCTAAGTTCTTCAAGCTGGTATCTCTTCGTAAGAAACCAGGGGTGAAGGCAGCTATTCTGGACATGATTCTATTGGAAGTATTTGTTACTCTTCAGAAAAAACACAAACCAGATTATTCTCACTTATTCTTTAACGGAGGAGCTCACGTACAGCATCATTACATGTTTAACTCTTCTCAATACAAAGGATCTTTTAAGAATCCTGAATGGTATTGTCCATCCGATTGGGATCCTATTCTGATGATGCTTGAAACCTATGATACTATCATTGGTGATTTGTTAAGAACAGGAGAAAGAATACTTGGTGTAACAGGATTGCATCAGGTTCCTCACGAAGAACAAACTTTCTACTGGAGACCCGTCGCTCACAAAGACTTCTTGTTAGAATGCGGTCTCAAAGGAGAGTTTAGTGTAATTCCTAGAATGTCTAGAGATTTCCTCATTGAAGTTACAGATGACAATCATGCATTGGAAATTGAAAGCCATCTGAATCAATTCACAGATTCAGTAAGATCTAAATCAGTATTCAGCGTTGATAATCGCGGAACATCATTATTCGTCGAGGTGATTTACGACGATGATTTAGTTGAAGGCATGAGTTTTGACGGACCTGATGGAATCTCATTAATCTTACTAGAATCAAAGTTGGCTTTTGTAGCAATCAAGAATGGTAAGCATGATGGCTTAGGTTATGTATTTAGTAATATGCCAATGGACTTGCCAAAAGAGATTAAGCTGACTGAGGTATATGATTTCATAAAACGAAATGCTTTAGCCGATGCAGGTTTAGCTTAGGGTAACATAATTTACCATCATTAAAAAGCTGGTCCATAGGGTCGGCTTTTTCATTCTAATGTTGAAAACTATCTCTTATTCACATCGGGACAAAATGATGCGAAATGGTTATTTAGGTAAACAATAACCATAGTTATGCCAAAATTTGACACAGAGACGGCCCGCATCGCCGGACAAAAGAGTAGAAGAGGAAAAGCCAAAAGAGACCCCATCGTACATGATGCCATGGAAATGCTTTTGACGGAGGGAATGGCAAAACTCTATGAACGTATGGATGAGTTGAATTCCAGCCAGCTTTTAAAGTTGGTACAGATTACAGCAAATTATGTCCTTCCCAAGGCAAAGCCCCAAGATGATCGGTTTACGCAAGAATACAAAGACAACCTTTCTAATGATTGGTCAATGAATAAGACCAAGTTCTTAGAGATCGAGCGCAACAGAAAGTAATTAAAGGTTTGCTGCCTTGAGCATAAAGGCATCTGCGATGGCGTCTTTGTTGTGATTGGCTCCGATGTAAGAAAGGAACGTGGATTCCTTGGAATGTCCGGTTATCTGCATGAGAATAGGTGTTTCCACTTTTCCGAAGTAGTTCGTGGCGAATGATCTGCGAAGATCATGAGCACAGATTAACACGTGCTTTGGGAATACACCAAGTTCTTTCCTCCTGGTCTCCGGGTTCTGTTTGTATCCTTTAAATCCGGCAATCATTCCCGCTTTTTCGCAGACTTCTTTGATTTGTCTGTTGAAAAGAATCGCTGATATGGGTTTAGGGAAGTCTTCCTTTAAAATATTTATCGTCGTGGGGTCACTAATGCCAATGGTGACATGCTTTC
>OCVQ010001696.1_pt1 | contig 16012 bp, 16 predicted proteins | sample 1539061 | NCBI WGS metagenome assembly OCVQ01 (sample SAMEA3355526, study PRJEB22509) | marine metagenome | biome: marine; feature: river plume; material: water | place: USA | collected 2010-08-08 | depth 0.5 m | reverse complement strand
ATGCTCTAAAACACATTTTCACGTTTTTTTCAATTCATTTTTCAAAAAATAAAAAAACACACATAAAAACCTTGTGTAATTTTTTAAAATCCAAAATGAAAATGAAAAACTGAAAAAAAGTTATATACCTACTATTATCAAGTGACAGTGCCTTTTTTTCAGTAGTAAAAATGTCCCTTCATATGTAGGTAGCTCACTACATGACCTACATGTCTTTTTGAAAAAACAAACAAATAAAATTTATGTAGCGCAATTTACCTACATGAAAATCATCCCCAAAAAAAGCGAAATCCAAAAAGTAGGTTTAGCATCCGTGTCTTTTCGGGGATAAAACTATGCCAAAATTTAGGCAGTTTTATTATCCAACGATTTCGCATAATAAGAATAACATATGTACATTTTGATAATACCAGGGATGTAAATATAGTAAGTAATAGTAATGTAAAAATCATATATCGACGTAAGTCTAATTTCAAGTGTTTAGACAATAACAGAGAGAAAATGTAATAAAAGTAAAACACAAATATATTACATGAGTGATTCGACAAATGACTATTTATTAAAGGCATTGAATAATGAAAATAATAGTGGATTAGAAAATTTAACAACTAAGAAAATCAAGGCAATAAAAAACGATTATTTACAACAATTACAACTGTCACGGGATAAATTAAAAGAATTTCACTTGAAATTAAAAGATTATAGATTTGTAGACGATTTGACGGATATTCAATACGGAAGATATATTCGATGGATAAGTTTAAAAACCCCGGAGAAAATATGTTTGACAACTGGAGGTGTCATTATAGATATCAAGATAAAAGAAGATGGTATACATTTGCTTTGTAGGAATTTTAAAAATAATCGTTTTCAAATAAAAATAGACGAATGTTTCATCTTTCAGAAACTAACCGACCAAGAAAAAACAATTTTAGCAGCGCTTGATTATCTAGAGAAATGATATCAATTGCGTAATTTGACTTTTTGTAACCAACAAGATAAACAATAGTGTTTACGAACAATTACAAATGTAGGATGATACGTTTCCCTCACTTCTAATTTAGTATCTACCGAAGTTAGTTTACATGATCTACATAACATACTGTGTTTGACATCGTTATATATTTCCATAATTTTATTCACAGTATTAGCTGTATACGAAGTGTAAAAATAATAATCCACCTCGTCAAGTTTGTTTGTATTTGAATATTTCGACATAATATGACTATATTGTATGTATAATGTTTGTGAATATTTATTACTAGTTACCAAGTAATAAATATTAAATAATACCGATTTAATGTTTACGAATCTTCTTCGTTTTATTAAAATCAATTTTATTTCTAAATTTATGTAATACTGAACGATTTCCTTTTCTAGAAAGAAGCTTATGTCCTTTTTTACATTTAAAATTAGAAAAATCAATGCGACGTTTTTTGAAAATACTATTTCTACATATTCCAATGGCTGCAGATTCACCAAGACGTTTATTGGAACGAACCTTTTTAATACATTTACATAATTTGCTAGCTAATACGTCTTCAGCAACTTCTTTATACGACTTATGGGTTGATTTAGGAATGTGATAAAATTGAGTAATTTTTTTATAATCAGTTGACGATAATTCCATAAGAACGAGTATATTATTTGGTGAGATTTTTTATAAATGTATATTTATATGACTAAATCATTTAAAATAGTGGTGTTTGATTTGGATGAAACACTTGGCTACTTCACCGAATTTGGAATATTCAGTGATTGTCTAAACAAATATTTCAAAAACAATGAATACAGTAATACGAATTTCAATGAATTATTAGATTTATACCCGGAATTTTTACGACCAAAAATAATAAATACCCTAAAATATTTAAAAACGAAAAAAAAGGAAAACAAATGCTACAAAGTAATGATATATACAAATAATCAAGGTCATAAGAGTTGGGCGATTAATATAAAAAATTACTTTGATAAGAAAGTAGAATATGAATTATTTGACAAAATAATAGCAGCGTTTAAAGTACGAGGTCAACAAATAGAATTAGGAAGAACGTCACATGACAAGACAATGGACGATTTTGTAAGATGTACCAAGCTACCAGATAATATAGAAGTATGTTTTATCGACGACTTGTATCACGCTGGGATGGTAGACGACAAAGTATATTATATAAATGTAAAACCATACAAACACCAATTAAGTATTGAAAGAATGGTTAACACGTTTTTAAAATCAAGACTGGGAAGTAATGTTCATAACAATGCGGATTTTATAAAATCAATTCATGCTGAGTTTAATAAATATAAATATAAAATTACCAACAAGACACCCCAAGAGCAAGAAATAGATGAAATTATTGGTAAACGAATGTTACAGCACTTAAAACAGTTTTTTTACGAAAAGAACAATAAAACTTTCAAGAATAAAAAGAGAGATTCAAAGGATAAAACGAGAAAACGCTACGTCGAATAAAAAGGAACTTGTTTAGCGAGCAAATTTCAACACTTTGGATAATTCAGTCAAATCTAGATTTCTAGCATATTGATTAAAAGCAGTCGTAGCAAGTAAAAAGATGGCAGAAGAAAATACGACCTTTCTGTCAAATTCAGTAAATTGCGATTTCACAAAAGGATTAAAGCGTATTAACAAAAAGATAGTTACATAGTATTTCATAAGGTTCTGTAACATGTCTAAATATTTCGGATTGTTGAATCCTATTTGAAAGTAAGCGAATACATATAAAATATAAGATAAGTAGAGTGATAAATCAAATACCACCTCATGGACTATCATTCCGTATATAAATACGTGTTAAAATAAAAATAAAAGACATTATTTATTTTTATTCGTAGTAATATTCAACTATGTCATGTATACATATCTAAAAATCAACATCAATAGTGAGCTTAGTCATGGTGTCTTTGCGTGTTTGAGTTTGAGTTTTCTTGTAAACATCTAATTGACGAGCGCTAGCATCGGTGGCATTACAATATCTAGGCATCCAAAATCCAGGAATAATTTTACCTTGGTTTGGAAAATGTGATTCGAATATTTCTCTATAATATAATTGCTCTTTTGTATTGGGTGGATTTACTACATACAACAATTTCTTGTTTTCAAGCTCTTGATCACTGTATTTGCTATTCAATTTGGATTGAATAATTTCATACCAAGAATTATTTTGCGAACTAACTCCATCACTAAAGGCCTCTTTTGTTCTCCACAAAACTTCGCTAGGTAATAGATTTTGATCCATGACGGCAACTGATTTTCTTAGCAAATATTTTTCCATCTTTTTAGAATTATTATGGTTTCGCATACTAATAGGCAGTGATAAATAATTATGAACAAACGTTCTATCCAAAAATGGGGTGCGTGGTTCTAAACCATGACAGGAAACACATCTATCACTTCGCAAAACGTCATAATATTGAATATTATTTAATAAACGTTTACATTCATAATCAAATTCGATATCGTTTGGACAATTATGAAAATACATATAACCACCAGTTAATTCATCAGATCCATCACCATTAAAAATCACTTTCGCATCGCTATGCTCAGCAATATATTTAGCTACAAGATAGTTACCCACACTAGCACGAACAGTTGTAGTATCATAGCTTTCTATGTTATAAATAACTTCTTCTATTGCTGAAAAAAATTCATGTTCCGTTAAAACAATTTCAGTATGTTTCGAATGGATATGTTTAGAAACTATTCTAGCGTATTCTAAATCGGATCCACCAATCATCCCAATACTATATGTTTGTAGCTGACCCTTTGGCACGAATTTAGAAACAATAGCCGAAATCAAACTACTATCCAATCCACCCGATAGTAAACAAGCCATATTTCTCTCCATGGTAATAACCCGCTTTCTAACCGCTTCAACTAATGTATTATAAATTGTTTGATAACTAGATTCGTATACATCATTACTAATTGAACTAGCATTACCAAGGTAAGATATAACGTTATGATTATAGTTGAATGTTGTATACGCAATCGGTGGAGTCGACAAGTTAAAATTACTATTTGTTATAGTAAATTGTAGATATGTACCAGCTTTAAATGAATAACATTCATCACATAGACCAGATACTTGTTTTAATAATGACGAAAACACAAGTGTACCATCACTATTATTTCCATAATACATAGGACGGACACCAAATGGATCTCTGGCGATATAAGCTGTATTTATATTTGAATCGTATAAAGCAAAGGCAAATACACCGTCCAAATGTTGTAGAGTGTATTCAATACCATATTGTTTATACAAATGAATAATACTCTCACAATCCGAATTTGTCGTTGGTTGAACATTTAACATTTTATAAAGACTTTTATAATTGTATATTTCACCATTACATATCAAGTAGACACCATCTATACAAATAGGCTGATTTGATATTTCATCGAGACCGTTAATTGCTAATCTATGAAACCCAAATAAAACATTATCGTTAATACGATTCATCGTAGAAAATTCTGGTCCACGAGATTGAGCAGCATTAAAATATGTTTCAATAGTTGGATATGTTTGGGTAAACGTAGATGTGTCTAAAATATGGAATAAAGCAAAAATTCCACACATCTTGATACATGAATTAGAAAGAAATCTTTAGGTAATATTCAAAATAATATATTCGAGTAATATAATAATGAATAAATTGTATGGAGTTATAGAAGGATTATATACATGTAATCATGGAAGAGTTGATGAATTGAATACTAGAATTGCGGATAGAAATATTCCTTCAACCGGGTTACAACCACAATATAGTATTCGCCCATCGTCTACAAAATATGGTTATATGCCAATATTAGACCAATATAAAAAGGCAACTATTCCACTTCAAACATATACACCTTATTCTACAAATCTTGTATTTAATCCAGGAAATGCCCAAGCGCCTTGGAGTGGCTTTTCAAATAATATCAATACGGAGTCCAAATTGAGAAATCAATTTTTTGCGTTACAAAAAAGCGACCAATCTGTATATGTACCATCGTCATCAAGCGATTTATATCAAACAAGAGTTGACTATACTCCTCAAAAACAAACCCATCCACTATTATTTGATAAGCCAGATTTAGCAGCTTTTAATCCAAATGTTCATAATTTAGGCAATAGTTTGTTTAACAATCATACGAGATATCAATTGAAAGATAGTTCTGGTGATTTGTAAAAATATAAAATATAAATTCACTGAAATATGTAAATGGATATTTCATTGAATACGTCAATGAATACGTCAATGAATACGTCAATGAATACGTCAATGAATACGTCAATGAATACGTCAATGAGTGATATAGATAATATAACACTAAACTATTTTGTGAATAAATCACAATATGTAAACATTTTAAAAAAGACAGAAAGTAATAATGATAAACGATTCATATATGATAAAAAATTTTATAAAAAACGGATTTTAGATTTAACAAAGCGATTATTTAGAGAAGAAGCAGAAGAAGATACACAATTAAACAGTTTTTTTAATGTCTATGTAAAGTCATGTGTAAATTATTTGAAATTTTTAGACAAAAACGATATTATACAAGAAAAATACAGTTACATGAATGAAGCGAATAAAGTCGAACTTTTAAACAACGAACACACTAAACATATAACCAATGTTGACATAAGTGGTACAAATATTAATTTGTGTGGAACAAAAAACGACATAAGTAATAATGATTATAAAAAATGTGACTATTTATTTAGTAAACCATCCGAAGTAAAAAAAGTTAATTTAGATACATTCGTAATAAAAACTACTACAGAATCAACTACTATGATATTGCCAAAGAGGGAAAAGATAAATATAAAGACAAAAGAACATAAAACAAAAGGTATTGTTAAAAAGAAAAATATTAACAATATTTATGGAGACACGAAAACGGAAACATAAAAAATCTAGAGGTCACACAAAACATAGATATAAGATGAGAGGGGGTACATATACAAGTGAACAAGTGAGTAATGTAATAACGGACGGTGGAAAAAACATGCGCTCAACAAAAAAATCATATAAAGCTGAAAATTGTAGTCCAAATCCAAATAAAAGTGAGTTTTCATGTTACACGAGCGACGCGTTATTTAAAATGAAAGAATACTGGAATTCTAGGCATGAACGAGATGCGATTTCTACGAATGAACCAAAGAATATATGGAGTGAATTAAAACTAAAGATGTCGAATAGTTGCGACAGGGAATCATGTTGGTTAAGAAGTAAGTTTATGGAAGGCAAAGTTGACGGCGAATTATTAAACTATACATTTGCCCCCAAATCCCCAGATGATTGGAAACGAAAGCCAAATGAATGGTTAAGTAGTTTAGATATAGAGGCAGTTATGAAACAATATGAAAAATTCTACAAGTGTTTTGAATTTTTAGGACCATCCCCTATAGATTTTGATGTAAAAAAGCTATATGGCGAATGTGTATGGGAGGAACTATGTAATTTAAATTTAAGTGAATATATAAAGCGAAATAAAAACAAAATTGGAATTATTTTAAATACCGATCCCCACTATAAAGACGGCGAACACTGGATATCCTTATTTGTGAATATAAAGAAAAAGATAATTGTTTACTTTGATAGTAATGGTAATACGCCTCCTAAGCAAGTAACAAAATTAATAAATATGATTAAAAACCAAGGAAAACAGATAGGAATAGATTTTGATGTCCATATGAATAAAATAGAACATCAACAAACTGATTCCGAATGCGGAATGTATAGTTTATATTTTATTATTCAAATGTTAAAAGACAAGGATGTAAATTATTTTCTTAAGAATGAAATTCCAGATGAAGAGGTTTTTAAACTGCGGGAAAAATATTTCAACTCATCATAATATATTTTTAAATTTATGTTCAAATATAAATTTAAACATTATTATTATTATTACTGTATGGAGTTTACAAGTAATAATAATAAAGGTATGATTTGGGGGTTGTTACAAGAAAGTGATGCATTTATCGGAATAGAGAATGATAAATTTAATAAAATCCAATTGATGTTTGAAGAAACTGTTAATAATGTATATATGAACAATGCGAATTTGACATTATTAGAAAAAAACAAGTTAACAATGAACACTATGATACAGAAAATAAACACTGAAAAGACGAGACCTAAAAAAACAATTCAAATGGTCTACCGTGCAGAAGATATACAAAATAAGAGAGAGCAAGAATTTAACATAAAATTAAAAGAACAACAAGACAATTTAAGTAAATTTATACATCCTACGAAACCGAAAGAAGTGAGTTTTAGTGACGACACTAGTAAGGATGATGCTCCAATTGGAGATGAAATGGATCGATTAATAGCAGAGAGACTGGCGAGCAGAGAACGTGAATTAGAAATACCCCAAATTACAGTAGAAGCCGAACAATGGTTAAATAACAATCGTGAGGTAAAAATACATATAGATGATAAAAAGGTCTCTTTCAATGAAAATATAATAGTAGAACAAAATGAAATACATAAGCCACCCATACAAATAACTGTGCCGAAAGAAATCACAACAGAAAATAGTATATTTAATAAATTGAAGCGAAAACCAGAAGATCAGTTACAGAAGAATACAGAAATTAATCTAGAATTAGAAATAAAGATACTGAAAGAAAATCAAGAAAAATTAGTGGGTATATGCTCACAAATATTATCTATATTACAAAACAAATAAAAATGGTATAAATGTAAAATAAAATGTTTTACACCTTTTAACATTTCAAACGCCGATTTTTATATAGTTAAAAAATATATAAAAATATTACTTTTATATAAGTATCAAATGGAACAACTAATTAAGGAAAATCAAGAATTAAAAAATGAAATTGATAATTTAAAAAAAGAACTACATAAATACTCACATTCTCAAAAGGAATATTATGAAAACAATAAAAATGAATTAATAAAGAAATCTAATGAAAGACTTAAAAAAATAGCAGAAGAAAACCCTGATAAAATTAAACAATATAGGAGAAATGCTTATTTGAAACAAAAAGAAAAAAAGAAACAAAAAGAATTGGAAAATAAAAATAATGAAATAATTTGGGAAAATTAAATAATTTATAAAAGTATTTAGAAATATTTTCTTTTGTATATGTATAAATGGAACTTCCCAAAGTTAAAAAGAAGAGGAGTGATGTTTCTAAAAGAATTGAAACAAATAAAGATATTGATTTTGTCTGTATCAAAATGTCTTGGAATAGTTTATGTAAAAATAATTATTTGAAACAAGGAATACAAGACATAGTTTATAACATCAATAAAATTAGTTTCTTATCCTATAAGTTGTTAAATTTTCATTTTACAAGATTATTAGAAGAAAGAAAAGAATTACCTGAACTCACTGGAAATCTTTTTTATAATGCTTGTTGTTATGTTTCTATAATGAAAAACAGAAAATCCACCATTGATAAAGAAGATGAAATGTATCAATCCTTTTCACAATTTTCTCATTTACTAAAAGATTTACCTTTTAGAGATAAAATGGGGGCATTGATAAATAATTTGAATAAACAACAATTCACTATGACGAAGAACCATTTGAAACTTAATTTTTATAAGCGTTTTTCTAAATATTTAGAATTGAGAACTGGTGAAACAAGGAAAAGCATTATTTATAAATGGTGCAAGGATATTTATGATGAAAAGTATGATGGAAAAAATTATTTTATACTTTCAATGAAACAATGGTTAAAATATATTCCTACTGAAACTAATATCATTAAACATTCTTCACATTTTATTAGGATATATCATAAGATATTGAAGGAATATGAGAAACATAAAAATACAAAAGGAGTAAGAGCATTTAGTTTATTACCAAATAAACACTCATTTACAATGGATAATATCCAAATATGTTCTACTGCTCTAAATGATATTATTTCTTATTTAACCAAAGAACAAAATTGTAAAGACTTTGATGAAAAGAAACGAGAATATTGGTTAAACTTATTTAACATTGAAAAATATGAAACAGAGCATAAGAAATTTCATTACACAATTTTTACTGATGGAAAATGTGGAGTTATTACAATGGATAAACCAAAAGCAAAAGAAGTAAAAACAAAGGAAATAAAAAATATTGATTACGAACAATATGTGGGGATAGACCCTGGGTGTCGTGCGTTATTTACCTCTTGTAATGAAAATGATGACACCTTACAATGCTCTACAAAAGAATATAGACACAAGAGTAAAATGATTTATGCTTGTAAAAAAAGGGAAACTTGGTATAAAAAATGGGAATATTATACTTTATGGAAAAGCATTCCAAGTTTCAAGGTGAGTAATACAAAAAATATGTTAAGTTATTTTGAATATGTCTTACCAAATATAGATACATTTTTTAGATTTCATTGTGATAAGAATTTTAGAGGTTTGAACTTCACTTCTTATTGTAGGGGTAAAGCAACATTAGAAAAAATATGTAGAAACATCACAAAAGATAAAAAGACCCTAATAGGTTTTGGTGATTATTCACAACAACACGGATTAGTAAAAAATCACCCAACAACTCCAATTCTAAAATTAAAGAAAGAGTTAAAAAGATTTTGTGATGTAGTGGATATAGATGAATGGGGAACAAGTAAAACCTGTAATAGATGTTTTGAAAGAATAAGTCTTTACAGAAATAAAAAATTATGTAAAGGAAAAGCGAGAATGTCTCAATACCATAGCGTAATCCGTTGTAGTTCCAACGAGTGTAAATTATGTTGTATGGATAGAGATATTAATGCTTCCAAAAATATTTTACTTCTTTTACAATGTGAAAAACAAGGAAAAAGAAGACCAAAATGTTTTAGGGAACAAAAAGAATAAATACCTACGACACTCCTTTTAGGAAGATAAGTATGGTAAGGTGTGAAATTCACCATTATACTTTTTAATTTTTAATGCCGTGAAAATCGGCGTTTGAAATGTTAAAAGGTGTAATATATAATAGATAATACATATATGAGTAGAAAAAATAGCAGAAGTGATAGTATAGAGATATTCATAAACAGACGAAGAACAAGTAGTAGCAGTAGCAGTAATGGTAACGATGAATATAAAAGAAGTAATAGCATCGATTCGCGAAGTATGAGTATAGGTAGTATAGAGTCGATTACAATGGAAGAAATCGATAATAATGGCAGAAAAACCGATAAAATTGCTATAAATACCGATAAAAAAATACATCAAATATCAATACACAAAGAAATTACTCGAAGAGCTAGAGATGTTTATTATGAAGTAGACTTTCAACCTTCACCTAATCCATTATATTTAACACATCTAACGCGTATACCGTGGAAAGATACTAGTTCAAACACAAAAAAATAACATGATTACTCCCCAATAACATAATACGCATACAAATATGTATTATGTTATTACAACAAAAATGGAAGCTAATGACATCGTAAAGATAAGATACTATCATACAAGTAAATTACAATGTCAGGTTGCGTAACATTCTTACTCGGGTTTGGGGCACGTATAATGGTGTCATTGTATTACTCAATATTTGGATCTTCATCACAAGTAAGACATAGATAACAAATACGTTTCCAAATTTACAATAACATTCCAATAAAAAATACAAACAAACAACAAGTATTACCAACGCTTTATTTTTAGAAATAGTATTGTTGTATGTTACACCTTAACAAATTTAAATTTACCGTCTTCTTTTTTTACCAAACGACCAACCAAAACTGGTTCACCTCCAAATTCAGCAGCATCATGATAACTTTGTAAATCATAGATTTCATTTGTATTTGGGTTTCTAGCAAATTTTTTTTTAATGCCGTCAATTGGAATTGTGATCTCTTCTGCTTTCCAATTAAGTTGACGTTTATTCATTTCGGTTACAGTATCTGCTTCTTCACTTGAAATAGATGGTTTATATGAGAATGACGACGGTGATGCCTTTCCAAATGTGAAACATTTGACGGCATTTTTGGTGCCTGGTTTATTGTAAATGGCACAATCCATAGACGCTTCTTTTACAGAAGTCAACAGTTGATTACTTATTTTCTCTTTGATCACTGAAATTTCATATAATGTTTCGTCACTCGTTACTGGAATATTGTCATCAAATTTACTTACATCGTTTAATTTTAGTTCAATTGCTCCGTCGCCGGACATTTGTTCCTTAGTAAAAGTCATCAAATATAAAAAGACATTTACGGTTCTCAATTCGACGGGTAAATCTTGGTGACTACATATTCTGCGCGCTCTTCCAATGACTTGCTCAATACGGACTGGATGCCAATATGGTTCAATAATATGAACATATCGAGTATTTTTTAAAGAAATTCCTTCCGCACCAGAAGCAGTAATCATAAGTGTTTTAATAATTTCCCCATATAAATTGTTAGTTGAAATCAAAGATATATCATTACGTATCGTATCTGGAATAGATGACCAATTACCATTGTAAATATTTCGTATGATTTCTTTTTCTTCGTCAGTCTCAGTACCTGTATACAAAGCATAAGTTGGTAATCCGCGTTTATCTTCTGGTATAGCAAGTCGCCAAATATCGGCTTCATCCTTTTTTATTTTAAATTGAGTAAATCCGTTTGCGTCTAATATTAATTTTAAAACACCAATACCTTCAATAGTTCTAAATTGTGTGTAAATTAAATGTAATCCACGAAAATCTGGATCTTTTAAATTATCCAATACATGCAAAAATTTGGGACTATATGTCTCCAACCCCTTTGGAGTTAAATATCGATCTGCGTTATCTTGTAAATATTTCATTTCAGTTTGAATTCTGGCGGCATAGGATGAATCCATTCCATTTTTTAGCTCACTTTCTAAAATATCAATGTCGTCTGCTCCATAGAGACCATCTGGATTGTCAAGACGATCCCGAACGGTAATAGCATCTAATATATCCTCATCAGCTGCTCCTTTTAATACAGTTTCAATATCCTCACCTTCTTTCGGCATGGGGCGTCTATTTTCTGGGAAAACAAAATTACAGAATGCTCTTGAAAAAATTCGATATGAAGACACCGTATCTTTATATACGTCGGTTGCGACTTGTTTCAATTTTTTCTTAGCAGCCGCCTTGGCAACCTTTCTTTCTTGAATTCGTGCTTGTTCATACACACCAAATTGAAAATCACTCATGGGAATTTTAACAACTTTAAAATCAGTATCTTTATTGAATTCGGGCATGAGCTGTTCTTGCGCACTTCGAAAGTAAGACGTAAGACCCAAAATACGTCGTTTGAACAAATTTTCATTTTTGATATTACCGCTAGTAGGGTCAATAAATCGATTTTGAAATGACTCCAAATTATCTTCCAATGCTTTGAACATTTCTACATTAATACTACTAGAAACAACTTCTATCTCGTTTTTGCTTAAAATAGAAGTAATCATTTTGACAAACTCGGCGTCACTCATTTCACTGTACATATTAGTAGGTTGGTCACCACCCGTGCCTTTGGATTTAGGTATAGCAACACCTTTATATATACCATCTTTGTGAATATTCATAAATCCAAATGGATTACGTGTTACGGTAAGAAGTTTCGAAGAAGGTTTATAATCTAAATAGTCTAGTATATTCGTTTGTTCAAACATTTTTAGCAATTCTTCCTTATTTACCTTGCGTGAAGTTTTAATATTTAGCGGGAAAGTCCATGTTTTAATATAGCCTCGTAAAATATTGAATAAAATAGCAATTTCATTTGGATAATTAATCATAGGTGTTCCAGTCAAGAGAACAATCTTACAATTTTGCGCAGACAATAAATACTCATATAATCGCATAGAAATGGAATCAGTCCGTTTCATTTTATTCACAATACGGCTGACAAAATTATGTGCCTCATCAACAACAACAACTTTATTGTCAAATGGATTGATAGAATAATCGAGTGTCAAATCTTTCAAATGACTATTTCTTAACCCGTTATAATTAATAAATTTGTATCTATGCGTAATCATTTGATTAATTTGTAAATCAAGGCTTTTCTTTTGTTCTGTAGATAAATCATCGAAATTAGAAGCCTTTTTTACATTAACTAGCCATGCGCCACCATTTTTTGTAATAAAATCAGTTGGGAGATTTAAAACAGTTGATAATGCTTTAACTAATTCGACGTTTTCTTTGCCATTTATAATAACCTCGATAAATTCCCAGAATTGATTTTTCTTATACATTGTGTCTCCGCAATTTTTCAACTCTTGTAAATAATTCATTCGCAACGATTTTGGCGTCATGACAATAACTTGTTTATTCGTTTTCATACCTTCTGCTATAGCAATTGAACTACATGTTTTGCCACTACCTAGACCATGATAAAGCAATAAACCTCGATACGGTGTATACAAATTCAAATAATCACGGACAACCTTTTGATGAGTTAACAGTGCAAATTGCGCGTCATCTGGACGGTCACAACTAATAGACGATTCCATTTTATCCATTTCTTCTTTATAGGGTCTAAACAAAGCATTTATATAATTTATAAATACTTCGCGATTATTCATGTAATAAGCATTTGCTTTTAGTAGGATTTTACTCTCTTTTGGTGGCAATCGAGTAACAAGTTTAGTGTCGCCTAACATTTGTTCCATGTCAATATCATCTGCTATAATATCCATTTTTGGTTTTGGTGTGCGTCTAACATCTGGTTCACGCAACTCACCGGGTGTCATTTCACCAACCAGTTTCAGTTTTTTGCTTATCTTCTTCACCTTTTTTGGAGGGCTTGTTACGATAGAAGTAGCGGTCTTTAGTGGTATTGGTGCAACACTATCTTGAATTTTTGTAAAAACCACAGTTTTAAGTTTTTTAATAAATTCATTTCGGTTAATTAAGTTATCCTTTGTTTTGTCGATAAGTGGTGTTTGAATTTCAACCTTTTCCTCTTGAGATGGCTCAGCAATTTTCACCTTTATTTGTTCTATTTTTTTTGGAATCGGTTTTATTTTTAATCTTTCTAAAACACTTGTAGACATCTTATATTAAATGAAGACATAAAAAAACAGTTATTTACATATAAATCGTGATATTCGTATTATTCTAATAGTTTAAGTGTCTCTTCGCAAGCCAATTGCTCAGCCTTACGCTTAATTTTATGTGTTCCGCTACCAAGAAATACAAATACCTTACCGTCGGTTTCCAGCCTTTTGTAAACATTCTCAAATGACCCAAACATATTAAAATTAACGGCGTTTTCTTTTTGAACTTCATGAATTTTTTGTCCTAAACACAAATATACACCCATTTTATAACCGAATTCATCGTCGTGGTTAATTTCAATGTAATGAGGTGTATCTTGAAACTTCTTTTGAATCTTCACTTGAAGAATATTTTTATAATTGTCGTCATCTTGAATTAATTTCACCCAATCAATATGCTTTTCAAAAATACTCTCCACAAATATTTGAGCCATTTGAAACCCGGGTCCCGTTACAAATACGTTTTTAAACCACCCTTCTTCATCCTTTACATCTATCTTATTAAAATCTAAGAAAAGTGCCCCCAGAAATGCCTCAAATAAACACCCGAGTTTCTTCAAATTCGTTCTTGTCTTCTTTTCCTCTGCGTGTTTTGAAATAATATAATACTTGTGTAATCCCATCTCAAGTGCTAACTTACCAATCGCTTCGTTTTTAACGACTGCTATTTTCTTTTCAGTCATAAAACCCTCATTCTCTTTAGGGTATCTACGATATAAATAATATTTAGTAACTAATTCTAAAACACCGTCTCCTAAAAATTCAAGACGTTCGTTCGATTTAGTGTGAAGCGGGAGACAATCAAATGGTTGTTCTGTTATCGTGATATTTTCTTGAATATTATATAACTGTGGACGTTTAGTATAAGATTTATGAACAAATGCCCGATTATAAAGGGCAATGTTATGAACCTTCCCAGGAACGCCATATTTTGTTAGAATAGATTGAACTTGGCTCAATGTAATCTGAACGTTATTGGAATTATATGGATTAAATACAAGTCCCTCTTCTGTTTTAATGATATCGTCGTCGTGTGATATTTTAAATTCAGCCATTCTACAGATATAATAGTATGTATAAGAGTATTTAGGTTGTTTCGTTATTTATAATAAAAGTAAAAAAATAATATTTAGTGATTATATAAATGGTTGGCTATATGCAAGGAAGTAAAAGAGCTAGAAGCACTCCTTCTATCTCAAATAGCACGAAAATTTTTGGAATTATGGGAGGTCTTGCTCCCAGAACTGGTGTGCGTGATATCGCTGTGTTCAGACATATCCAAATTAAAGGTGCCAAGGGATTACCTCAACTAAATGGTCTTACTCCCGCACAACAACAAACTTACTTGGCACAAAACAATTTGCTTTCCGTCAACCCTCTTAAATCTGGTGGTGTTGGAAAACGCGTTTTGATGTTCCGTTAAATATAGTAAGAAGAGTAATTACAATAATAGGTGAAAATATTCACAATCATTGACAAAATATATCTTGATTATCTAGTTATACAGACATAATCCAATAATATATTATCTAACTGTATAATATATTATGCCTCAACGAAATGGATACAGAAGTAGCCGTGGACGATCAGCCGTAGCCAGAAGAGTTGCGTTTGGGGGTCCTAGTTCGACTAATGGTATCATGCCATCAGTATATGTAATGACGACAGCTGGCCAACGTGTTAGAACCAGTTATTTTGGAGGACCTAAGAAGGGGGGTGCCGCACCAAGTGCGACCGGCTTTATGACAGCAAATTCTACTAGCCAAGCATTTAATGCTCCCGCGCCAGCATTAAGACCCAATTTATTATTTAATTTTAGACAGAATTGGGCACGCGGATATGCTGGTTCAGGGGGACCTTTGCTATAAACTGAAATGACAATGAATTATTTGTAATGTAAATCTATACTAGTAAATCATAATACTATAATAATATTATAATGTCATAATATTATAATGTCATAATATTATAATGTCATAATATTATAATGTCATAATAT
>OCVQ010001693.1_pt1 | contig 16039 bp, 13 predicted proteins | sample 1539061 | NCBI WGS metagenome assembly OCVQ01 (sample SAMEA3355526, study PRJEB22509) | marine metagenome | biome: marine; feature: river plume; material: water | place: USA | collected 2010-08-08 | depth 0.5 m | reverse complement strand
TCCCATTTTAAATCTTCAAGTGTGTAATTATCTCATACTATCAATACCTCTTACTGTGATTTGAACCACCTACAAATCAGTAATGAAAACACAACAACGGAGAGAAATGAGAGAGAAAATAAATAAATAGTAAATATATATCATTGATTTCTCTCTACATGTTTACTGTAGTTCTCTTTTCTATGTACTTGACATATGTAACAAGTAGTTATATAATTATATGTTGGTCCCATCCTATAATGTATATCAAATCACCAATAAGTAAGTAATTCATAATATAAATATGTATTTGACGATTTCGACTGATAAAAAAAACATGCTTAAAATAGCACTTTTTTATCCCCGAAAACATAGGCACGGCATTTTGACTTTTTGGATTTCGCTTTTTTCGGGGATGATTTTCATGTAGGTAAATTGCGCTACATGATTTTTAAAAACCAAACAAACCAAAATACCATGTAGGTCATGTAGTGAGGTCCCTACATATGAAGGGACCGTTTTATTACTAAAAAGAGGTGTGTGTCATTTGATAATAGTAAACAAATCACTTTTTTTCATTTTTTCAATTTCATTTTGGATTTTAAAAAATTACACAGGGTTTTTTTGTGTAGAATTTTGTTTTTTGGAAAATGAATTTGAAAAATATGTGAAAATGTGTTTTAGAGCATAATGCTCACAATTCAAAAAAAATAAATATCTATTTGTTATTGTAAATATTTTTGATTTCTCCGTGTAAACGATTTAGAAATATTGTCTAATGGTAATTCAATGGTAAGCAATGGTAACTTTTCGTGCCAAAAAATGCCGATAAAATTTTTCTGTGAGACATGCCTATATACATGTAGTAAAGAAAGTAATTATAAATCACACTTACTCACTAGAAAGCATCAAAATGGTAACAAAATGGTAACTAATGGTAATAACGGCACGAAAAATGCCGTTAGACCACAACAAATGCCATTTGTGAAAAATAATATTACTTTACAGCATAAGTCAGTAACGAAAAAAAATGCCAAAACTAGCGTAGGTAAAAATGCCATATTCCAATCATCATCTACTCCCTACATATGTCAAGCATGTGGTCAAGAGTATAAACACGCATCTGGACTATCAAGACATCGTAAGACGTGCTCAACTAATGTAGATGAAACACATGATCAACTAATCAATATTCCGCCCCCCAATAACCAAGCGGATTTTAAAGAACTAGTTATAATGCTCTTGAAAGAAAACAAAGAATTTCAAAAAACATTCGTAGAGATGATTCCACACATCAAGGGAAATGCTGAACATAGTTATAATAATACAAACAGTAACAACACAAATAATTTTAATATTCAAATGTTTCTAAATGAGCACTGTAAAAACGCGATGAATATTACTGATTTTATTGACTCATTGCCAGTAACAGCGGAAACATACGACAATACTATTGAGAACGGATTAACCAAAAGTATTACAACTATGATCACCAATGGATTGAATAAAATGGACATATTAGAACGACCAATTCATTGTACGGATCCGTCCAGAAAAATAATGTATATAAAAGACAACGATGTCTGGGAAAAAGATACTGAATTAAATAGATTATTAAGTGGTATTACAATGTTGGTCATGAAGCAACGAACTAACATTAATAAATGGCAAGACGTAAATGTAGGATGGGATAAGGACGATAATTTACAAACAAAACTTACTACAATAGTGTGCCATTCCATGACTGATATAGTAAATGACGAAAAAGAGATGAGTAAAATATATCGAGCAATTGGCAAAAACACATATTTGACAAATGAAATAAAAAATGGGTATAAATAAGTATTTGACGGATTACAACTAAAATATAATTAAAAAATTTGTAATTATATTTTATTTTTTGGTTGGCGTATATCTTTGTGTTTGATTATTTTATTTTATTTTGTTTTGTTTTGTTGTTTTATTTATCTACTCTTTCTTCTTGATAACCTTCTTAATGACCTTCTTCACTGGCTCGGGTGGTGCTACTTCCTTGGCAACTTCATTAGCGACACTTGTCTTGATATTATCTGCCTCCTCATCAGAATCTTCAACAGCAGTAGACAATTGTGCTTCATAAGGCTCATCATCTAGATCTTCATCATCATCTTCGTTAAGTGTTTGCTTAACAATACGTTCCTTATCTTCACTTGACAATTGAATATGACAAGTACCTCTCATAGTAGCCTTTGGCTTAACTACTCCTTGGAATAACTTCCAAGTAACACCAAACTTACCATTCGCAAACCAAATACCACCACATAGCAACACTACTGCTACGTGCGCTCCCTTGGCAATAAGATCCTTTGGAGTAATAGTACTATTGTCGCTATCTGGGAAAATGGCTCGCTGATTAACATCATATAGCTCAGTCTTCCAGACACCATCCCAGTAAGGAATCTTTACCTTAAGTGTAGGAGCACGAGTAGTATCTGACTCACCTGTGTTCTTATCCTTAGGATACTTCAGCATAGGTGTCCAAAGAGCATCGATAGCATCTTCACTCATCTTCGTCTTACCGAACCACTCCTTGGCATTTGTAATAGCATCAGCCTTAATCTTATTCTCAAATTCAATCATATTATTCATAAAACTAGTAGTATCCTCCTTGGCATATTCTTCACTTGGAAACTGAAGTGCCAAGTCGTATGACACCTTGCCACTCTTCTCGTCAAGATACTCATTTACACCCCATGTGAGCATAAGTGGAGTTGAAATATAAGTGGCACTGTTAGCACTCGTGTTTAGAATGCCAATACTCTTGCTGCCTCTGGCATCAACCTTAGGCTTAGAATACTTAACATCTGTAGAAGGACTGAAACTGGCACCGGAAAGAATCGTCTTGGAACTCATCGTCATCTCTGTATGTAATATATATACAAGACTATTCTTTAAATCAACTTTTTTTATATTATAATTAAATGTTAAATAATTCACATGGTGTTACATGTGGATTTATTTAATATTTGTAATTAAATCATACTAGATGATTAGCATACAAGAATATGATAGTGAAACGAATAGCTTGGGAAATAACTATATAAATATATCTAAGCATATATAAATAATGACACATATATTATCATCTAACATCGATAACAAAATAAATAATAAAAAACAAAATAAAAAGTATATAGTTGATCACGAATTAGTGAACGACATTGTGTCCAATATTATAAAACCACATAAACAATCTAAAAAAAGGACTGTTCCCGATGATGAATTTCGTATAATAACCATGAGAGAATACGATTCAATACATACGATTCGATACAATATATCACAATTAAAGGAAATATGTGTGTTTTATAATATAAAAAAACACGGAAATAAAAATGATTTGATTAAAAGAATTTACGACCATTTAAAATATTCTCTCTATGCGATAAAAATACAATCGTCATTGAGAGGATATTTACTACGCGAGTATATCCGTTTAGCGGGTCCGGCATTATCTAATCGTGAAAAATGTATAAACGACACTGATTTTGCCACACTAGAACCAATACATGAAATACCCTATAATCAATTTTTTAGCTTTTCAGATAACAATAATAACATATATGGTTGTGATATCACGTCATTGTATGGATTGTTACATAAAAAATCGAAAAATGATATACCGAGACAAACTAAAATACCATTAAATCCATATAATCGTGAGCCAATAGATCCTATATTAATGTACCATTTCTCTCGTTATTTACGTCTATCAAGGGTAAATAGGATTGAACATGTTGTGGAAGATGTACCGGTTGTTGTAGATCCTACGAAACAATTAGAAATGAAGATAATTGAATTATTTCAGTATATAAATGAATTAGGCAATTATGCCGATAGTTCATGGTTCACGAATTTATCTAGGCATATGGTAGTATTATTTATCCGCGAGGTTTATGATATTTGGCATTACAGGGCACAATTATCAATCGATATGATGAGAGATATAGTCCCCTCTCATGGAAACCCATTTAGTGGAATGAATTTACATTTAGCACAAAATCAATCAGTCGAGCAATTACAAACACAGGCAATTAAAATAATAGAATTATTGGTGAAATCTGGACATACTCAAGAAAACCGTTCTTTAGGAGCATATTATGTTTTAGCAGCATTAACTTTAGTAAGTGAAGATGCGAGAACCGCGCTCCCGTGGCTTTTTCAATCAGTTGCCCATTAAAATTTTGAATAGCGTTATATTTTTTGAGAGTTTTAAAAATATATTATTTAGGAATACTTTATGATGATAACCAATCATGATAAAGCATATATAATATATATTGCGTTAAATGGCTTAAAAAGATATATCCTATAAGTGTATAATGGCAAAGGCAACTAAGACTCCTACTACTACTACTACTACTCCTTCCAAGACCGCATCCAAGACGACTAAGACTGTCGTTCCCGTGGTTGAGGCATCATCTGCTCCTGCTCCTGCTCCTGTGGTCGAGGCTGTTGCTTCTGCCGAGGAGACTGTCATGTCGGCTGAATCTATTTCCACCGTATTCGACCAATTTGCTGGATTCATGGCCAAGCTCCAATCTGTCAGCGCACAAATGTCTACTCTTCGCACCGAGTTCCGCAACATTGAGCGTCAAGTGACCCGTGACCTAAAGGCCGCAGCAAAGGTTTCACAGAAGCGCAAGAGAAAGACCGGCAACCGCGCTCCTTCTGGATTCGTCAAGCCCACCTTGATCTCCAATGAGCTTGCCAGTTTCCTTGGAAAGCCCGAGGGTACTGAGATGGCTCGCACTGAGGTGACTCGCGAGATTAACGCTTATATTCGTGAGCATAAGCTTCAAGACAAGGAGAATGGTCGCAAGATCATTGCCGATAAGAAGCTTACTGGTCTCCTCAAGTTGAAGAAGGGGGACGAGCTAACATACTTTAACCTCCAGAGATTCATGTCTCCTCACTTCGCCAAGGCGGCTGATAAGATTGCTGCTGGTAGCGGAACTGCTTAAATAACACAACTCTAAAATAAAAAATATATAATATCTACTAAAATAGTATCTATTTATGATACATACTATTTACACAAGTGAAAACATATTTGTTTCTAATTAGCAAATATAAAATCTTCCTTTTCCATAACTAACATTAAAATACTTTTATTAATTGGACCATTCATTATTTTCAAGGTCTCGTATTGTTTGTATTCTGGCATTTCGGACAAATTAAACATCGAATGTATGTGATATAATTCATCCAAATTACTAACATAATCAGTATTGTCATTCAACCACTTGTAGAAACACATCCCATCAGTTTTTTTATACCTTTTAAAATATTTCAGCGTCTTTAATAAATCAATATTTTTATTATTATTGTTATTATGTTGGTCACGATTATCATATGTATTATAGTCGGTTCCAGATACAATACATATGCTTCTAAATTCATCTAGCGTCAATTCAAGATCATGTAGCATTCCTTTTGTATTATACATAACCACTGTTCTATTCAATAGGCTTAAATACCTAAGTACACGACTACACCCATATACAAATAGATCCATATCTTCGCTTAAACAGGCGTATGCCATATTCTTACACACCATCTTAGCACATAGTTTGTCCGCTTCACCAGGTGCATCAATATATGAAATACCATATGATTGGATTAATAGTTTAACATTTTCTATGTCTGTATGACGGAGTCGAATAAAATCCTTTTTTAATAATTCCATGCTTTCATTTAATTCTTTTCTTTCATGATCATCGATTTCATCAACTCTATTTTTTAAACGAAACTCAAGCTCTTTATACTTTTGTTCAGCGTCTAGTTTATCGCGCTTTCGTTGTTGTAATAGTTCGTTTTTTTCTTTTGGTGGTTTTCCATCAAATACGAATAAAGGAATAATATTATATTCGCGAAATATAGATATCATTAAATAAAAGTTTTCAAGCAACGCATTCTCACCCAAAAATCGATACAAATAAATGCTTGTATCGATTACAATTTTTTTATCACGCAAGTCATTCAAACTAACTTGTTTGATGGAGTTACTACAATTTGTTTGTAGATATTTATTTAGATATTTAATACCCATTTGTAATCGTAAAATTATAATATGATTATACACCATATTATCCATTCAATTTTAATTGCTTTATCCTTACTAAAGATAATATATGTTGTAATTGTGTAATACCTAAAACCTTACACCATTGAAGATTTATTTGTTTGATATAACATCACGTATATCCATTGTTGTCATTCTCAGTCCGGGCGTCATTTCATATTTATCATTTGAAAGCATTTTTTCAATAGCAGAAATATTCTTCTTTATATGTGAGTTAGTACAACAGTTATATATGAATTCGATATATGCTTCTAAATTTCCGGGTGTTTTTTTGAACTGAATCAATATGTTATTGTTTTTAGAACACCAGCTCATAAACTCACTATAATTATTCATCAATAAACTGGTTATAATATAATAACTGAATACGGAGGTTTTTTCTTTATATAAATAGTTACATATACCAATATTTTCATGTGATTTTTCGGTAACCAATTTGTATTTCAAATCCATAAAATGTAAAATTTTTAATGCTTGGAACAATGAATGCAAACATTCGCGTTCCATATTATCTTTAAATGTTTTTTTAAAAGCGAGTAAAGAATTAGTATGTTTCAATTTAATAGATTGATACGTGTACATCATCGTATTTATAATTCTGGCCCACACTTCACAATAACTTTCATATAGATTAAATTCAATATTTACATTAAATATTTCTTTTAGCTTTTTATTTATAATGTGTAGATTCATGTCAGAAAAATCGAGACCAAAATTATGGAAAGTTTCATGAATAAATACCTTGAACCATTCTTCGCTTCTATATAACACTATTTCAGTGCTGTCTTTACACCCAGTAGTATAAGCCGTATTAACGTGTTCGGTATCTAATACAATCAACTGATTTGTAGGCAATTGTTTTTCAAATGGTGTAAAATATGTAAAAACAGATACGGTTTTGGAACAATGCTTACTGGAATAGTCGTCCAATATATATAACCACATATACATCATGCGAACATGTTCATGTAATATAAACATTTCATTATGCGTTAATTCGGTTGTCAATATAAAATACAGGTTGACATCTCTGTTACAAATTTTACATGTAAATTGAACATTATACGACGCATTGTCATAAATATATTGTTGGATATGTTTTGGAAAGAAATAACTGCCTCCCATTTTTGGAATTGGAATTTGTTTCGTGGAATGAATTTTAGACAATGTATATTGAAAGCATTTATCTACAATTTTTTTTGATACATACTGGTCTGCTTCGACAAATGTAGTATATAACGTAGAGATCGTTTTATCAGCATTAATATTCGTCAAATAATTATATTTGACCCCCGTTATGTTAGTAGTATTTATATAATTTGACATGTATTATTTATTATATAAATATATGTTATTTTTATTATATTTTCGCTATATTTTATTTCAATACAGATTTTTATTCGCTGCTAAGTTTGCTTCGAACCAGCATGAGTGAATTTGCGACTTCTGGTTCCATCCCTTTTTTATAGTGATGTAATTTTGCCTTTTTAGTATACAACAATGCTTGTTTTAAATCAGTCTTGTCTTGGCTAAATTTGGCATATATCCCCCGCTCCAATATATTTTCCTCGTTTCCGCCATAAAATGCGGGGTCTATTTTAATATCCTTTGATCTCAACAATTCTCCTTTATGTCTACCGGTTTTCGAACCAGCTAGTTTTGCCAATTCCACATCATCCGAAATCTTTGAATCACTGTCTTGAGAGAAAAGAAGATAAAATTCCTTGTTTGTAGTTTTAAATTTATTTGCTTGATAATAGTGCTCCACTGTTTTCCATTGATGACCATCTAATTCAAATGGTGCGATGTATTCGTTGTCTAATTTTCGTCTCCATTCATTTATTTCGGCTAATTGTGAAAAATCCTTTATATATTCTATTGGTATTTTCTCTCCAGCACCTTTACCTGGAAGGGGTTTATCGTTTGATTTATTATAAAACTGGAATACTACAGAGCTGTCATAGAGTCCATTTTCGGTTTCCTTAATGATATCTACATCTAATTCTACTGGTTCTTCAATACCTAATTCTTCATTGAATACTTTAAACTGAGGAATAATTTTATATGGACCAGATGAACCTTGTAAACAATTCTTAGCTACATCTAGTTTAATAGCAAATGGAATTTCATTAAACGTGAATACTCTATGATGTTTATATGTAATTAATTTGTAATGGTTACCAGTGTAGTCCAATAGCATATAATATTCTGGTTCAAATACCCCAGCTTCTTCTAATATCTTATCATTCAATTGTCCACACTGTAATACATTGTTTATATCACCAACTTTCCAAGATTCACTCGAAAGTATAATTAATTTAATGTTTAAAACTCTTTCCAAAGTGGAAACTGCCCATGTATCCGCCCAAAAGTCACACGTCTTAACAACTTTTTTTAAATCTTCTAACGAGTGAACCTTTTTCATAAATTTAAATTCGCTTGTTAATTCTTTTGTTATTTTGAGTTCAGATTTTATTAGTTTATATTTGGTAGCTACCTCTTTGGCATTTTCAACAATTTTTTGTTGTTCATCTCGCTCCTTGGTATTTCGTAGTCTATCTCTCAATTCATTGTTTAATTTACTTAACTCTTTCATATCGGCTTCTCCAGTTTGAACAGCACTTACAAACATGTTATATTTTTCTTTATAGTTTTCATATATATCATTTGTAATTTCATCTGATATTTTTCGTCGTAATTCCATAACACTTATATCTTTGTCGATCGATTTAAAAGCATCTCTTATTACAGCAAATAGACAATCTCCACCACCTTCATTATCAATCAATTGATATTCATTACTTTTCAAAAAATCTTGTACCCAAGGCTGCCCTTTCTCCAGTTTATACTCTTTTCTTTCTTTTTCCATTTGTATATCAGTTTGTTCGGGTAGTATAGTATTGTTGTCTTGGTCTGCCAACGGCTCATTATCTTCATCTTGGTCTGCCGACGGCTCTTCTTGGTCTGCAACTGGCTCGTTATCTTGGTCTGCCGACGGCTCGTTATCTTGGTCTTGGTCTGCCGACTGCTTATTATCGTTTACATTGTTTTTTTTCATACTTGATTTACTGACGTCTGTTAGTAATTCAATATTAGCAAATTTATATAACAATGGTTCATCCACACGTGTTAAATCAATATCACCTTCGTCATCTACAATATTTGGCAACTGATCTGACAAAATCTCATACACGCCTATTTGCTTAGACACCTTATCATCTTTAACTAAATAAAGAGGATAATAAATGATATTATCGTCTATAAAAGTATATTTTGCTTGACCTAACGCAATAACAATTTCTACTCCTAAAACATTGATTTCGTACATAGAAGCATCAAAATTCTTGTCATCTATTTCTAATTTTTTTATTTCAGGATAATTTATTTTTGGATTTAATATAGAATTAACCATTATACAGTAATTATATATTAGTATTTATATATTTTACACTTTTAACTTTGTTAAATCCCAAAAATTACGGAAATAAAAAATGTAAATTTATGCTTTGTTTGTATACCCAATGTAATCCCAGTTTTTATTTTAATTTATCCAGTATATCCATGTGTTTAAACTTTGTTTTTGACGAAATACCAAGATGTTGTTTTGTATCAACTGACTTTATCTTTACGATATTATCATAAACACTCGTCCATTCGCCGTGTAATTTAAGCATGGGTAATGGTATATTAGTTAGTAGAATATACAAATTTTCTGCCAATTCATCAATGATTCCTATATTATTATGATTGTTCATTGTCTCTTCATTTACAATCATATTTTGAATATTTGTTATATTATCAATTATAATATCTAACGTTATGACATTGTTCTTAAATAAATTCACAAGAAATAAACTCATAGATCGTCGCTTATCATTTATAATATTCATTTCACAAAACTTATCATAGTTCTCCTCTGGCGAGACAAACTCCATGTTGTTAAACAACTTCATAAACTCGTTAATATTTAACGTAATGATATCAGTCATAAATTCATACTTGTTCTGTAGCTCACTACACAATTTGGCATATACATTACTATTAAATTTATTAGACGTTGCCATATTAAATATAGCATATCCAATTTTGTTAATATATTCGGTATCATATTTATCATTGTCTTTAAGTTCGTCGAGGATATTAAATAATTTTTCGACAATTTTATCATACGTCTTGTCAGTCAACTTATTGATCAGTGAACGAATACTATCGATATCCTTTTCAATCCCGTCCTTTTTGACAAATTCGGTTTTTTGAAAATTACGTAGAGTTTCCCAGTCTGCTGAATTGATTTCTTCCACTGGTTTTCTTTTCTTTTTATAAACTGGTTTATCGTTAATTGTAGTCGCATTATTGTTTACGTTGTTCGCAAAAATCGGTGTTTTTACATAATTAGGAGAACCTACTTGTTTAGTTAATGAAAGGATTAAATTTACAGTTTCTTGTGGAAGCGTATACGATCCAGTAACATTATTATTAGCCCATTTAATATTTTCAAAATCTTGGATAGTATAAACTACTGTAGCCATTCTTCCTATAATATAATGCTAATAGATTTATTATTTTATATCAATTTTATAGTAATTAATAAATAATTGGTTAATCGTATACATATTAAATGTATGAATATACTTAAACATTATTAATTAGATATATTATGGATTTCGCAAATACAGAAGTGAGTCAATGGAGTGAATTAAATTTGAAAGAAAATTTATTGCGTGGAATATACAGTTATGGGTTTGAAAGTCCAAGCCCCATTCAGAAAAAAAGCATTCTTCCTATTATAACCGGTAAAGATGTAATTGCTCAAGCACAATCGGGAACTGGTAAAACTGGAGCATTTACTGTTTCTATGCTTCAAGTAATTGATGAAACGGTTAACGAAACACAAGGGTTAATTTTAGCCCCGACACGCGAATTAGCAGGACAAATTCATACAGTTATAACGCAGTTAGGATCGTTTATTGATAATTTAAATTGCGCATTATTAATCGGTGGACGATCAATGGAACAAGACCAGAAAGAGTTGGAGTGTAAACCTCATATACTAATAGGTACCCCTGGACGTGTTCATGATCTAATCCGCAGAAGAAAGATAAATACTAAGACCATAAAATTGTTGATATTAGACGAAGCTGATGAGATGTTATCTAGTGGATTTAAGGAACAGATTTATAATATTTTTCAGTTTTTAGGAAATAATGTTCAAATTACACTATTTAGCGCGACTCTTCCAGACGAAATTCAATCTATAACTGATAAATTTATGCGTAATCCAATACAGATTTTGGTCAAGACTGAAAGTGTTACATTGGAAGGTATTAAACAATACTATGTTGCGCTAGAGTCTGATTCTCAAAAATACGAGACTTTGAAAGATTTATTTGAAGCAATTTCAGTAAGTCAGTGTATAATATACTGTAACAGTATTAAGCGTGTAAATGATTTATGCGAGGCACTAACAAAAGATAACTTTCCAGTGTGTTGTATTCATAGTGGTATGGAAAAGGAGGAGAGAATGAAAGCATACAAAGATTTTATTAATGGTGGATGTCGTGTATTAATCTCATCTAATTTGACCGCGCGTGGAATCGACGTTCAACAAGTAAGTACAGTGATTAATTTTGATTTACCAAATGATATACATACATATATTCATAGAATTGGAAGATCTGGTAGATGGGGAAGAAAGGGGATGGGAGTTAATTTTATTACAAGACGAGATGTTCGAAAAATGAAGGAGATTGAACAATATTATAACACACAAATAGATGAACTGCCAGCTTCTATTGGGTTTAACTAGACCATAAATTAAATTAAATTAATAAATCGATTCACGAATTCAATTTATCATGAATACTATTTGATATAATTGAATTCGTATATAATCGATTTATTAATTAGTAAAATATAATAATTAATGAATTCAAAATTTGAATTACCTATATTCTATTTAGAAAACAAAGAAAAGCTGGATAGTAATATAATTGATGATTTAGAATTATTGGAATTGAACGAGGAAAGCGAAGAGAGAAAATGCCTTTTAGAAACGGTAATTCAACCAAAATCTAAAATTGGTATTGAAAAATTAAACACATTATGTGAATACTATACAAATAACAAATTATTTTTAAAACAAACACAGAAAATTATTCAAACATGGTACCCCGACGATAAATTAGAATCAAAGCAAAAACAATACGACGATTTTTATGAACTATGGAAAAATATAAAAGGTGATGAAAATTTCACTGACCGATATTACTACGTAGATGTTAAATTTTTCAAATTTTTAAATCACTCATCACCTTTTCTCCAATTACTTAGCATTTATAATTTAGTGAGTCCTATATTAAGCCTGATTCTGCCAATTATTCTACTATTAGTGCCTTTTTTTATGTTGAAATTTAGCGGGATAACTATCACTATGGAAAGCTATTATAAGGTGCTTGTTAATATTTTTTCTAAACACGCGTTGGGAAATATATTTACTATAATGGAAGATATCTCTTGGGAGAAAAGAGTATATGCTATTGTGTCCGTCGCATTTTATTTATTTTCGATTTACCAGAACACTCTTGTTTGCCATCGTTTTTATAAGAATTTTAAATCAATTCACAATGATTTGTTTTTATTGAGAGGTTATTTAATGACCACGATTGAAAATATGAATATAATTGAAGCATCATGTATTGAACATAACACATACATGCCCTTTTTACAAAGCATATATCCACACAGAGAGTATTGTATGAAATTATTATCCGATCTCGACGTAATCACAGCATTCGACATGAAGGAGCTTCACACCAAATCAAGACAGATTGGATATGTGATGAAATACTTTTATGAATTTCACATAAACACCGACATACAATCTACTATAGAATTTAGCTTCGGTCTCAACTCATATATGGAACATATAAACGGATTAAATAAACTTAGTAGAGAGAAATTCATAAATAAATGCTCTTTAGGTAAGAAGACCAAAATGAAGAACGCATACTTTCCGTATTTAATGTATAATAATCCAGTAAAAAATAACATCGATTTGAGTAAAAATATGGTTGTTACTGGACCCAATGCTTCTGGTAAAACGACCATCTTAAAGACGGTACTATTTAATTTGATATTCTCCCAAAGCTTTGGTTATGGGTTTTATTCAGGCGCAACTATTAGTCCTTACAACCATATTCATTGTTATTTAAATATACCGGATACATCTGGTAGAGATAGTTTGTTTCAAGCGGAAGCACGAAGATGTAAGGAAATATTAGAAAGTTTAGAAGACGGGGAAAAGCATTTCTGTATATTTGATGAACTGTTTTCCGGTACAAATCCAAACGAGGCATGTGCTAGTTCTTATGGATTTATTAAGTATTTAATAACCAAGAAAAACATTGATTTTATATTAACAACCCATTTAATAGAGTTATGTAAAAAGTTGGAACCAATTATGGAAAATAAACACATGGATGTTACAAAGATAGACAACTTTAATTTTAATTACACGTATCAATTGGAGAATGGTATTTCGACTGTTAGAGGAGGACTAAAGGTTTTGTTCGATTTACATTATCCGGAATATATTTTGAATGAGTCAAATAAGATACTAGACCAATCATAATAATAAAAAGTTATCGGTGTAAATAACATAGAAAATGTAAAACATATATTCGTTTACATATTATTTAATTAATCTCTTGATTAAATAATAATGTTTGAAGTTTTAACCAATCCAAGCACATTGCTTTGTTTAGGCGTAATATTTATATTAATATCAGTTTTGTTCTTCTATTTTAAACGGAATTTCTCTCTTCTAGAAAGAGCGCAAATGGAACAAGCCAGAGTTTTACAATCGTTTATAACAAATATGGAAATGACACAACATATGGCTTTAAACAGAGCCAGTAATGTAGATAATCATAATCTTTTAAATGGAACACAATATATGCGTCAACCAGATAGAATTGATGTATCTGACGATAGTGATACTGATAGTGATGATGAGAGTGACGCTGATGCTGACGATGAGAGTGATGCTGATAGTGATAGTGACGATACGAGTGATTCAGATGACGAGACTAAAAATAATGAAAATGTATCTATTATATCTAACAGTATACCTATTATAGAGGTAGACGAATTTAAAAATAACATGAATGATAACATCAAGGTTATTCAATTACAAGACAATACTTTAGAAGAATCTCATCCTGAAATACTAGAAATCAATGTATTAAATAACTCCGATGACGATTTTAACGTCGATGACGACTCTGACGATATGTCTATCGATGATTCGAATCAATCATTGTCTGAAGAAGAACAACAGCAGGTGGAAGAAGTTAAGAATGAAAAGATCCCATTGGCTGATTTTAAAACACTCAGTGTACAAACTTTAAGACAAATCGCAGAAGACGGTGGGTTGATTCATAAAGGAGAGAAAAAGACAAAGAAAGAGTTACTTACTTTGTTGGAAACTACAAAGAAATAATTACATGGAATAAATATTGTAAATACATTTTCTCTCTACCTATATATAAATGAGTTGGGGAACATGTTATTCTGGATCTAATAATATTCATTTCGACTTTCCACCTATAATGGCAGATGGTAGAAATTTCGCAAAATGGCAACCTGGGGCAGTTATTAATCAACAAATTCGTGAAGAAAATAATATCAAGTCGAATTGGCAATACAGACAATATTTAACAACAAATGCTGATGCGATTATAAAATCAAATCAATTAGAAGCATGTGACGAATCGTGCTATTGTCCGGCTTTAAGATCAGGAGAACCTATATCGAATAGTCCGTTTTTATATAAATCTTGTATGGATAAAACGCAACCATATGGTTATGAAGATAGTGATCTAAAGAACGTATATTTATCGTCGTCTCAACTTCAAGCTAGAATGATTGCGCCAGCAATTACCCAAGAGCAAATTCTACAACAAAAATATCCCAATCCAAATTAAATATACGATTTTACAATATAATTTATTTATTGAATTTAGTAATTTAACAAATAAACAGAATGTCGTATATTATAATTATACTAATCAACTATGAAAATATTAAGCATTGATGTTGGGATAAAAAATCTAGCTCTTTGTCTATTTCACGTGGAAAGTAAAGAACAGTACGAAATTACAAACTGGAATGTAGTGAATTTATGTAATGAAAAAGTAGTGAATTGTTGTTGTGGAAAACCGGCAAATTACATGTTTATTGAATTACAGAATGAATCAACTCATGAAGTATATTGTTGTAAAAAACATAGTAAAGAGTCTGGTCTCCCAATTATTCCAGTAGAGTTAGAATTAACAAAACTGAAAAAGAAAAAAATTAACGAGATAAAAGATATCCTCATAAAACATGAAATAGAGTTCGACCCAAAGAAGAGTAAAGTATCAATATTGGAATACTTAGAGTCGCACTTTGAAAACAAATACGTGTTTCCCTTTTCAAACAAAGTAAAAACGAACGATTTAAACTTAATTGAAATTGGCATTAATATGAAACAAAAATTAGACAAGTTATATGAGGGTATAAAGATAGATACTGTCATCATTGAAAATCAAATCAGTCCAATAGCAAACCGCATGAAAACACTACAAGGTATGATCGCGCAATATTTTATAATGAAAGATACCAATGATATTCATTTTATATCAGCATCTAATAAACTGAAAGACTATGTATCCAAGAAAACGACATACGCAGAGAGAAAAGGCATGGGAATTGAAATATGCGAGGAACTATTAATTAATAATGAAATGTTTGGAAAACATTTAGACATGTTTCACAAACACAAGAAAAAAGATGATTTAGCTGATTGCTTTTTACAAGGTATTTGGTATTTGAGAGACAATATAATATATAATTAATGTGTTTGATTTAAAATTAAAAGTTCTAATTAATTCATAA
>OCVQ010001683.1_pt1 | contig 16117 bp, 17 predicted proteins | sample 1539061 | NCBI WGS metagenome assembly OCVQ01 (sample SAMEA3355526, study PRJEB22509) | marine metagenome | biome: marine; feature: river plume; material: water | place: USA | collected 2010-08-08 | depth 0.5 m | reverse complement strand
AAAAATAATTCTAGGGCATTTTTTTTCAAAAATTTTTAAAGCTAAACCCTCTACAATAGCTGTTTTACCAACACCAGGTTCACAAATAAGGATTGGGTTATTCTTTTTTCTCCTACTTAAAACCTGTGAAACTCTTTCTATTTCTTCACATCTACCGATAATAGGGTCTATTTTACCCTCTTCAGCCATTTTAGTAATGTCTTTACCGAAATTATCTAATATCGGTGTGTTACTCTTTGAAGCACTTTTCTTACTTTCTCCCATATTTTCATTATAACCATCTGTAATACCACTCATATTTATTTCTGTTTTAATTTGTTTTAACGACTCAATAAAAGTTTTATATGTTATCCCTTGGAATGATAAAACTTTTACACAATCAAGTACTTTATCTTTTAATATAGATAACATTAAATGTTCTATACCTATAAACTCATCACCTAACTTATTTGACTCTAATTCAGTTGTATTCAAAATTATCTTAGAAGACTCACTCAAAGATAATAATTTTTTTTTACTACTAGGGTTTTTAACTTTTAATCTTATATATCCTTCTATTTTAGACATTAAGTCTTCTATATCAGAACCCATATATTTTAAAACATCTATAACCACGTTATCCTCATCATCTAAAATAGATAACATTAAGTGGTCTGGGTCTATTTTATTACCTCCCAATCTATTAGATTCTTTAAAAGATTTTTTTAGAATCTCATTTATTTTAGGGTCTAACCTTTTCACTTTCTATAAATATAATATTTTATTTTTATAAAACAACCTTAGTTTACTTTTTTAAAATAACAAAGTAACATTAGTTATAACAGATTATAAAGTAAACAAGGTATGGGTATTGATTGGAGTAAATATATTTTTAATATAAGTTTAATTATAAAAAATAACCCCAACACGGAAGATGAATTTAGTGGTGGTACATATAAACTTGATTTTGAAAAAAGTTACTATACTATAACTAATGGTTATATGATAATTGAGTCACATAATGAAGACACCAAGAGTGTTATAGGTCAAACATTTGAATTAAAATCTATTAAATCTTATAAAATATGGCAGTAGTAAAAAGAACTGAAAAAGAAAATGGTGTTGTTGAATGTATAATAGATTCGACGAATATATTAATGTCTGAATATGATAGATCAAAACAAACACTTAAACTAACATTTAAAGCGGGCACACAATACCTTTACAAGGGTATAATAGACCGTGATTATGTTAGGTTTGAGGTATCTGAAAGTCAGGGGTCTGTTTTTAATAAAACAATGCGTAAATATGAATCCGAAAAATTAGGTTCTATAGATGTTACACCTATAATTGAGTTAATAAAAGAGAATAAGGGTTAATTAGGCTTTAGTGTAAGCTATAACATCAACAACTTCCATACAAGGTAATTCCCCATCAGAATTACTTTTTGTTGTTATAACAAAGATTGGTCCTTCTGTATGGACTATATAATCTAAACGATCTTTATTATCACCGTAACCAAGAAATTTGATGTTAACGTCTTCAAATCCATATTCCATTATTTTTCCACTAACTAACGATTTAATACTCTCACCTGTACATGGAATGTCTTTTAGTATGTTAGCTAATTCTATTGCACTAACCTCATTGATTCTTGTTTCGGTTAATTTTTGTAATTGTGATTCTGTTATTTTAACTACTTTAGTCATATATTAATAATTTTCATCGTAATCTTCATCGTAATCTTTAGGGTCAAATACAGATTGTCTTTTTTCGTAATCTTCTACATCTAAACCAGCTTCATACGCTCTACCCTCTTCAAAGGCTTTATAATAAGTTTCTTCAACACCCTCTTCATTACCTTTTTTGTACCCGTCTTGGAAGCCTTCATCATAACCTTCATTATAACCCTTATCATAACTTTCTTCCTTAACGTTATCAAGTTCGTAACGTCTTTCACTTTTTGCATCATCCCAACCTTCGTCATAACCGTCTCTATGACCTTCATTATAACCTTCACTATGACCTTCTTGGTGTCCAATGTCAATGCCTTCACCGTGACATAAACTTGTAAAAGTATATAAAGCTTCAAATAATGGTTTTATTTCGTTTTTATTTAAACCTAAATTGTAGATAGCAGTAGTAAGAGTACTTCTTTTAGGATTTTCCCTATAACCGGCACTACGAAGTTTAGACATTTGTATTATAATCTCTTCTTCTGATACAGGGTTTGACTCTCTAACCCAATCAAATTCATTATCTTCTTTTAATATTTTCTTAATTAAATCTTTCATTATCATTTAATAAATATCGTGATATTTATGAATATGGACATAAATGAGAAAGAAATTGAAAAAGCTAGTAGAAAGATAGATTTATCAGGGTTCAAAATGCAAGACGAACTTAATCCAAAGATATGGGATAAAGAACAAAAAATGAAACCTGAAGTTAGAAAAACTCTTTTAAAAATAGCTGACGATTATTTTGAATCTTTGGGTTTACATGGGGTTGATATTGAAGATGTTACCATGACGGGTTCTTTAGCCAACTATAATTGGTCTAAGTATTCTGATGTAGATTTACATATTGTTGTAGATTATAGTGAAATACCTGTAGATGAAGATTTAGTTCAAGATTTCCTTAAATCAAAGAGTTCCAATTGGAATAAAGAGCATGATGTTAAAGTTTATGGGTATGATGTTGAACTTTATGTTCAAGATATCAATGAACCACATCATTCAACAGGTGTTTATTCTATTTTAAATAATGAATGGAATATTGAACCTGAAAAAAAGAAAATTTCTTTTAGTGATAAATCAGTTAAAGATAAAGCCAATCGTTTAATGGATAGAGTTGAAGAAATCTATGATGAAATGGATGAGGTTGATAATGATGAAACTGTTAAACGTGTTGATAAATTAACAGAAAAAATTAAAAAAATGCGTCAGTCTGGTTTGGAGTCTGGTGGTGAATTTTCTGTTGAAAATATTGTTTTTAAAGTTTTAAGACGTAATGGGATGTTAGATAGATTATATGACATCAAAACTGTTGCATACGATAAATCAGTTACACTAGAATCAATTGAATTAAACAATTTAACCGAATCAATGGTTGGTGATGATTTAGATTGGATACGAGGTCCTATTATGATTGAATATTCCGACGATTTTTTACCACAAGAGGGTGACATAGTAATGACTGTTGATGGGTATGATTCAGAATATGACCATGACCTATATCGTGGTGAAGAAATAGATGATCCAAATTGTTGTGGGGCTGGGTATATACCCAACGGTAAATTTACAATTAAGGATATTACAGTTACCGGTCAAGATGGTTATGGTGTGGAGTCAGAATTTTCAGGTCGAAAGGCTATGATTTTATGGCCTGAAGAAGACGACGAATTTGAAGGTGGTATTTGGTCTGATTGTGTTTATTTCCTAGAAAGACCAAATAAAAAACTAACAGAAAATGAGGACCCACTTGGGTGGATGAAGGAAATTAACCCAACACCGATATACCAACTAAGACCAAATATGTATGACCATGAGTATGAAATTGTTATGGAATATTTTAATAGACAACCCGTTCTTAATGTGGGTGAATGGAAATATTCTATTGATTCTTTATCAGGTACTATTGAGTGGTGGAGAGATGGTGAAAACGATATTATTTTTTGGGCAACACCTTTTTGGGACAGTGGGGGTGTGTTACCCATAGATTATCAAGCCGATATGGGTGATTATGATACCGTTGATGTAATTGATTTACCTAAATTTAATTACGAAGAAGAACTTATTGAATGGTTAGAAAATGAATACCCAAAAATTGTATATAAAGAAATAAAAGAGTTTATAGATTACAACAGTCCTTTAACTGATTAAAAATATTTAAAAACAAATATTTAAAGAATAATAAACATATTTATATATAAAAGAAAAAATTATGGACAGTTATTACATAGTAGACACACAAGCAACAGCTAACTTTTCAGCTAATACATACTATTCAATTTATGTTGACTCTAGTGCGTCTTTAACATATAAAGGTACTACATTTCCTGGACCTACTGGAGCAGCAATAGTGTTAAATTTAACAGTCAACAGCCTAGCTGACGTTGCTGGTAGTACAGATATAATTTTAATGGGTAAGAAAAAACCTGAGGCTTTTGCAACAGGACCTGCTGGACAAGGTGGTGTTAATAGTGATGGCACTTGGAACATAAGAGGATAAAAAATAAAACAATATAAAAATGAAGAAAAGTACATTACAAAGAATGTTACAATTGTCTGACATTAAATCAGTCATAAAAGAAGAAAAGGTTACTTTAACTAATTTTGAATTAGTTAAAAATTCTGTAGACGGTAACACTTATGCAATTGTTAAAGAAAATAGAAAATACCTTATAAAACAAGCACCAACAAAAAACGGTTTAACTGAATCTGATTTTGATTATATAGGTGGTGTTGCCAATAAAATGAGAAAATCATTTAATTCATTTAGTGATGCGACTAGACACCTTAACTTTATGTTTGAGGAGATTAACAATCATCACTCTTATATAGATAATATCAATATTTTAGAATCAGACGATTCTGTTCTTAGTGAAAAGAAATACGTTCTTAAATTAAATAAGAAAAAAGAAGAAAAACCAGCTGATGACTTTGGTGGTGAGTCATCTAGTGATAAAGGTGGTGACGACTTTGACTTCGGAGGTGATGAAAATACTGAAGAAGGAGGAGATGATTTTGACTTCGGAGGTGATGAAGAAGGGGGAGATGATTTTGACTTCGGAGGTGATGAAGAAACTGAAGAAGGGGGGGATGATTTTGACTTCGGAGGTGATGAAGAAACTGAAGAAGAAGGTGATGATACTGACTTTGGTGACGAAGATTTAGAAGACAGTGACGATGAAATAAAGGATATCCAAAGTACTACAGGTAAACTTGGTCAACAGTTGAGGGATATTGAGGATATGACATCTGACATGAAAAAATGGGTCGCTAAATCTGTATTATCAGCTATAGATTTAGATAATATGGATTCTGAGGATAAAAAAGATATCATTAGAACAATTAAAAAGAAATCAGAAAAAGAAGAGTCTGAAGAAGACATGGATTTTGGTGGTGAAGAAGAGGTTGAGGAATCTTATGACTCTTATATGGATGATAGTGACGATGACAGAAATTATGGTTATGGAAATACACCAAACGATGATCCTTTTGATGGGATGGACTCCCACAATTGGGGTGGTGACCACGACCCAACCACACCTAACGTATATGATTCATATATGCGTGGTGGTGAGTCAGATTTTAGTGAATCTGAATTTAATTCATGGATGGAAGAAATGGAGGAAGCTGGTTTAATCGATAGTTATGACTCTTATATGAGGGACACTAAAGAAGATAACCCAAATATTGGTGGTGATGAGGATGTTCCAGAGGATAAGTTATTATTTGATTCAGAATATGAAATGGGTCCCGAAGAAATGGATACTTTATATGGACCTAATTCAACAAGAAGATATGGTAGGTCAAATTTAGATAGAGCAGGTAGAGAAGCCGATAAAGATATAACTAAACATTACCATAAGTCAGCCGCACCTGGTTACGATACTGACCCTGTAGAGAAGTGGGCAAAACATAAAATACCCTATAACACCAAATTTATCGACGAGTCTGAATTAATGTCTGAAGACCATTTAAATGATGAAATGGAAACTTATGAACAAGAAAGGGCTTATGAAGATATTGAGAAGGTTGTTAGAAGATATGGTATGGATGTTAAGTTAAGAGAAAAACAAACATCTGAAGACCCTGAAGAGTCATTAATTTATTTAGATATTGTTGACGGTAAGAAAAAATTACTTGTAGCAAGAATTAATTCTGTAGGTGATATTGAGGTTGGTGAAATGCGTGGTAATAAATTTTCTGGTGAACCAGTTGACAGTGTGGAAGATTTTGTCGAAATTTTTGGAGAAGATTTAACTAATAAAGAAAGAGAGGATTTAAATATGGACATTAGAATGAACCCACAACCACAAAAAGCACCTGACACTAGCCCTAGTGAACCTGATACAAAACCAGGTACACCTGAAAAAACACCGCCTAGTGAAAGACCGTCTAGAAGACCGTTCTCACCACCACCACATATTACTCCGGGAGAAGAACCTGGACCTAAAGCGGGTAAAAGACGTGGTGATAACGATGTAGAATTTGAATAACCAAATAAAAGGTATAAAAGAAAACATAGCCGATTGGCTATGTTTTTTTATGCCATAATATTATATTTATTGTATATGTATTTGATTTATATTAATAGAATAGGAAGAACCTTTAAGGGTGAAAATGTTTTTGAATTTTTATTCTCAGATTCTACAGAATGGGAGTGGGACGAATCTTGGTACGAGTCGTCTGTTATTACAGAAACAAGGGATTTAGCACCAGATGAAACCATAATTAAATTGGTGGGTACACTTAAAACCGATGAGTTAGATTTAGAGTTGGTGCAGGAAGACGGAGTTCGTGATATTTATAATGCTGTAGAAGGTATTATTGCATTAGGTTGGGAAAAGTTAGACGAAGAAAGTGATGTTCCCGATAAACGTAGAGTTTTTAAATTTGGGGATACAAAAGAGTCAGTAGATGACCAACTTTATGAATATGACCTTGTATTAAAATATAAAGAAAACAAAGTAAGCGGATAATGGCAAACAGAGAAAAAAGTACAATTGATTACGACTATGTTTTAAACACAATGAAACAGAAATATAATTGGGGTGATTTGAACCCTAATTACTTTGAAGATTTTGAAAATTCAGGTTATTACACTGAAACAGATAATAATGACGATTATTCAGAACAATTCAATGACTACATGAGTAAAATACAAGTGGGTGAATTAGACGAAGTGAAAAAAGAAACTAAAACAGTAACTACTTTTGATGCAGAAGACTTTGAAAACCCTGAAAATAGAGAAGCCATCAAGAAGGCTCTTGAAAATCCTAGTGGGGTCACTACAAATAAAGATGGTAGTGTATCGGTAACTGAATCGAAAATAATTAGAAAAAAGGATTTATCTAATTTTGTTAATAATACTAATAAAATAGATTTGTCTGAATCAGAAATTATGTCTATTCTTGTAAAGACACAAAATCCAATTGTTAAGAAATCAGAGTTGGTTGAGTCTATTCAAAACAAAATATTAAATGAAGCAAGAATGAATGATAATGTAAGACAAGGTTTTGAGAGTGGTGAAAATGATTACTCAGACATTTTAGGTAGAGAACTGACTAATCAGTTAGCACAAGAATCTTTCGAAGAAATAGCTGACAATATTAGAAGAAAAACTGGTAAACAAAACGTTACCATAGACGATGTACAAAGACTGTTATCAACTTCTTTAATGTCTGCAGCACAAGAAGAATATAGAATGGGTACCGAAAATCTAGAAAGAAAAGCGGTGGACATGATTCGTAAGAATTTTAACATCCCTGCTGACGCAGTAGATTTTGACGCAAAAATCACAGGTATTCCACCAGAAATGTTGGTCGGTAGAAGTTTGTCACAACAACAAATGGACCAACTTTCTAGTCAAGCCGGTGTAAAAGTAGGTAAGATTAACCGTGAGGGTCTTAAAATGAATAAAGGTGTTAGTCAACCACCTCAAGGTATGTCAACAGATGAACTTAAACCAAAGGTTAAAAGACGTAGATTGACAAATGCTATGATGCATGGTTCTGCTAGGAGAGCACAGAACTTACACCATCTAGATGATCAATTAAGACAAGAGAATCCACAATTAGGTCAAAATTATGCTAATTTAATGTCAGCTAATGACGCATCTTATTTCTTATTAGATGACCAAACAATCAAAGCTCAAGGTGAAGGTGGTATTCACGCTGGTAATGTTAGATTGGATTTGAGTGGTGAAAGGCCTAAGATTATAGCACAAGGGATGGTATTCCCAATTTTATTACATGAATTAGCTAAAGGTGTTGTTGAATTAATGTCTCTTTGGTCTCTTCCTGAAGATAGGTCAGTTAGACAATATGTTTTAGATAAAACAGATAACCTAGAATCTGAGACAAATGATATTCGTTTGGGGACTAAACTATGGGAAAAATTTGTACAACAAATTCCTGCCGATAACCAAGAGGTTATTTCTTTAACGTGGAATATGATGCAGGCACTTCCTGATAACGAATTTAACTCAATCGTTGAAGGTTTGATTTCTAATAGAACTGAATCACAACAAAAAGTTAGAAGAATGGCAGAAGACGCATTAGAAGAACTACAAAGAGAAGCTTCTGACGATGTTTTTGGTGGTTATGAAGATAGTCCCGAAAAAGACGATGAAGATGTTTTAACACCGCCACAAAACGATGATGAGGAACCTTCCGAACCACAACCTGAAGAACCAAGCGGACCTGATTATGAGAGAATGTCTAAAAGAGATTTACAATTAGCTATTGACGATGCTTTAGACGCTGGTGACATGGATTTAGTTAGATATTTAGGGTCGATACTAAATAAGAAATAAAAGAAAACGGATTAGGACCGTTATAGTCTACGGACTATTGAAACCCACCAAGTTCGCTACTATGGTGGGTTTTTTCATTGTGCAAGATATTTATAGATATGAGTTTATCAAAAGCACAAATGTTATTTGAGATAGCTAAATGTCTGTCAGATCCAATACATGCTATAGAAAATTACCTTGAGACTGAGGATAGGACACAAAAGGGGTTTGTACCTTTTAAACTTTTTCCTAGACAAAAGGAGCTTATTGAAGCTTATAAGGTACATGACCATAATATTGTTATGAAACCTCGTCAGGCTGGTATATCAACAACTACCGCCGCCTATTTAGCTGTATTAACAGCATTAGCTTCAAATAAGAGTACACAAAAAATACTTATTGCGGCAAATAAACAAGAAACAGCAAAAGAATTCTTGAAAAAAATTAAGGATTTTACAATGCAGTTACCAGGTTGGATGGATGTTTATAGACCACCAGGTTATGAATCTTGGTTTGACCCTGAAAAAAATTCTAGTTCACATTATAAATTATGGAATGGTTCTGAAGTTAAAGCGGTGGCCTCATCTAAAGATGCTTTAAGAGGTTATACACCTTCAGTTATTGTTGTTGATGAAGCGGCCTTTATTGAGGGAAATAAGGGTGAGGAGTTTTATACTGCAGCTCAGCCGTCACTTTCAACAGGTGGTCGCTCAATATTGATCTCTTGTGTGACAGACGATACATTTGTTTTAACGCCTAAGGGTATTAAAGAGGTTTCCGATTTTGTTGAGTATGATAAGGAAGGTGGTTATTTTACAAAAGAATATGAGGTGTTTGGTTATGGCAAATCTAGAAAATCTAATATATTTCATAATAATGGATATGTTGATACTAAAATTATAAAGACTAAATATTCTAATTTAGAGGGTAGTAATAACCATAAACTTTATGCATACTCTGAAAAAGATAATAGGTTTGGGTGGTATAAATTGGGGGATTTGTCTATCGGTGATTACGTACCTATTGTTTATGGTCACGATGTATGGGGTAATAACGACGACTGTTCCGATTTCCAACCAGTAGAGAATAATAGAAATAAAAATAAATTTAACCCAGATAAAATAACTGAAGATATCTCTTATTTTATGGGTTTATATTTGGCTGAAGGTTCTTCATATAAATCTATTAAAAACAGTAAACATATTGGTACGAGTATAACAATATCTTGTGGGGATGATGTGTCTGATGTGTTTAATAAATTAGGGTTAAACCATTCTTACGATGGTGAATGGCACTACACCACAGGTTCTAAAGAATTGGGTGAGTTTATGGAATACATGGGATTTGATTTATCCAAGAAAGCTAAAGAAAAGGTTATCCCAAAAAGAATATTTGAGTTATCTAGAAATAATATAATATCATTTATAAGAGGGTTTATGGATGGTGATGGTTACAGTAGGTCTGACAATGGTAAGGTTGGTTTGTGTTCATCATCTAAAAGATTGGTTGAACAATTTAGAATTTTATTCATGAATTTAGGCATATTATGTGAGTACCAAGAAACAATGATGGAACCAACTGAAAAGGTTAATGTTCATTCTATGAATTATAGATTAAATATATCTGACAAAAAATATAGTAAATTATATTATGATATAATTGGTTTTGGGTTTGAGAGGAAACAATTAAAAGAACAATATCTAACTAAAAGAGTTGTACGTAATACCCACGATGTTGTACCTATGGGTGCTGACATAGTTAGAGAAGTTTATAGTAATAGTAGTAACGGGTTAAAATATTTTCGTGATAAAGGGTGTGATATTTCACACATAACAAAGAAAAATAGTAAGAGTAAACACATTAGTCGTGAGTTCTTGTTAAGTTTTTTGGATATAGTTAACGAGGAACGTGGGTTAGTGAAAGATAATATTACTTGGGTTCAAATAAAAGACATCCAATCTAATAAGAACCATACATATGATTTCTCATTACCAGATTCACCAGAAGATTTTTGGTGTCATTCTGTTTTATATAATGGTATTTTAGGTCACCAAACACCTAATGGTCACGACCCACTTTATCATAAAGCTTACGTAACAGCAGAAAAGGGTAGAAATAACTTTAACATTGTTTCCATGAGGTGGTATGAAGACCCTCGTTATAACGGTAAAAATGATGGTTCTGGTATGTCATGGATTTTACGTGACGAAAAAACTGATGAAGTCATAGAAGAAATAGTTGACCCAAAAAGCGGTCACGGACCTGACGCGGTTGTACCAGAAGAAAAATGGTCTGAAATGATAAGTAATGGTTATATACCTAGATCAAAATGGTTTGATGATATGTGTGCCCAGCTTAATCATAACGCTAGGTCTATCGCTCAAGAGTTACTATGTTCGTTTGTTGGTTCAGGTGATAACGTTATTGATGACAAATATAAAAATAGACAAGATAGGGATAATGTAAGGGAACCAGTAAGAAAAGAGTGGGTAGATGGTAACATGTGGATATGGGAAGACCCTATAGCCGGTCATGAATATATTTTGTCTGCCGACCCTTCTTCGGGTTCTTCTGATGACTTCGCTGGTATTTGTATATGGGATTACACAACAGGTAATCAAGTAGCTGAATATCATGGTAAAGTAGCTCCAGATATTTTGGGTGAGATAGCTAATTATTACGGTGGTTCTTATGATGCCTTTATTGTTGTGGATATCACTGGTGGTTGGGGTGCGTCAGTTGTGTTGAAACTGATTGAGTTGGGGTATCCAAAAAAACGTTTATATTACGATGTTACTGTTGGTATAGATTCTGTTGAGAATAACAGATCTCTACAGAAATACATGGATAAGGGTAAATTACCTGGACTAAATTTCCAAAAAAATAGAAATACTATAATATCCAAACTAGAGGAATCTATTAGATTAGACTCGTTTAAAATACGTTCAAAAAGAACATTGGCAGAAATAGAAACTTTCGTTTTTATAAATGGTAGAGCCGACCACATGAAAGGTTATCATGATGACTTACTTATGTGTGTTGGTATGTGTTGTTTTGTTGCGTCAACTTCTTTCAAAGATTTAGAAAAATCTAAAGGTCAGGCAAAAGCCATGATATCAGGTTGGTCTACTTACACTAGTGATGTTAGTGAGGTAGAAGGTTTGAATGAAGTTGTTAATACAGGTTTTTATACCGGGAACGATAATAAAAATAAAGATAAACAAACATTACAACAAACACAAGAACATATGTGGATGTTTAGTGGATTACCAGGATTTAAAAAAAAATAAAATGAGTAATAAATTTTATAATAGAAAAAGATGTTTAGTGGGTAAATATAAAGGAGCTGGTCCTGTATATAACAAATTTAACGTACAATGTGATTCAGTATCTTTTAAAACAACCACCAAAAAAGACCCTAAATATAGTAAATGTAACAACACTTACTCTTTTGAGGTCATTGATAATCAAATATTTTACTATGTTGATTGTGATTACGTAGAATAAAAGCGTAATATGATTCACATTAGTATTTTATAATTTAGATTTAAATGAATAATTATAATGTATAAAGAATATGACAGAAAAAGATAAAAATTTAACGGTTTACCAAAAGTTGTATCAGATGTTTAGTCGTGGTGACGCTTTAAGGTCTAGTCCAGTAGTTAACCCTAAATATCGATTAGATAATCAAGATTTAATTGTAACAAATTCTAGACAAGACTTCGAGAGAGAAAAGTTACAATTACAACAACAAAAATACCTACAAGACCAATGGCAAAGGGTTGATAATGAGATGTATCAAAAGGCTGTTTACTATGAAACGTCTAGAATAGCATCTTATATGGATTATGAAGCCATGGAATTTACTCCAGAGATTTCTGTAACTTTGGATATTATGGCTGAGGAAAGTTGTACTCTAAATGAACAGGGTTCAATGTTATCAGTTTATTCCGATTCTAGTAGAATTAAAAAAGTTTTAGAAGATTTATTTTTTAACGTTCTAGATATCCATTCCAATCTACCAATGTGGACTAGGAATACATGTAAATATGGTGATAATTTCTTATACCTTAAATTAGATTATAAGAAGGGTATTATAGGTGCGTCACAATTAACTAATATTGAAGTTACAAGGGAAGAAGCTAATATTTTTCCATATAAGGGTATGGATAACGAAAAAAGTGAGAATGACCCTAAAAGTAAACAAGTTAAATTTTCGTGGAAAGATAAAAACATGGACTTTAATGCGTGGGAGATAGCTCACTTTAGATTATTAGGTTATGAGAGGAAATTACCTTATGGTACTTCTGTTTTAGAAAAAATTAGAAGGATATGGAAACAACTTCTTTTAGCAGAAGACGCGATGTTGGTTTATCGTGTTACTAGAGCACCTGAAAGAAGGGTATTTAAAGTTTATGTTGGTAATATTGATGACGCTGATGTTGAAGCTTACGTACAGAAGGTTGCTAATAAATTCAAAAGAACACAAACAGCCGACCAAAGGTCTGGACAAACAGATATTAGGTACAACACATTAGCTGTTGACCAAGATTTCTTTGTTCCAGTAAGAGACCCTAACGCTTCGATGCCTATCGAGACATTACCTGGAGCCTCAAATCTTGACCAAATAGCAGATATTCAGTTTATACAAAGAAAATTAGTCACCGCTTTAAGGGTACCTAAACCAATACTAGGTTTTGATGAGGCTGTTGGTGATGGTAAAAATTTAGCTTTACTAGATGTTAGATTTGCAAGAACAATAAATAGAATACAACAAGCAATGATTCAAGAGTTGAATAAAATTGCTATAGTTCACTTATATATTTTAGGATTCCACGATGAGTTAGGTAATTTCAAACTATCATTAAATAACCCATCAACACAAGGTGAAGTCCTTAAAGTAGAACAATGGAAAGAAAAAGTACTTCTTTTTAAAGATTTGGTTTCCGCAATAGATGGTGGTATGGCACCAACATCTCACACATGGGCAAAGAAAAATATATTCAATTGGTCTGAGGATGAAATAAAATTAGATTTAGAACAACAAAGACTTGAGCGTGCGGCAGCTAAGGAATTGGAGAATACACCTGAAATAATAAAGAAAACAGGATTCTTTGAAAAAATAGATAAATTATACGGTGAAATCCCTACAAGTGGTGAAGAAACAACTGAAACTGGAGGTGGTGAAGAAGGTGGCTTCGGAGGTGGTGAAGAAGGTGGCTTCGGAGGTGGCTTCGGAGGTGGTGAAGAAGGTGGTGAAGAAACTGGTGGTTTTGGTGAAGGATTTAGGGGTGATGATGATTCCATAGATAAATTACTGTTGGAGGGTCGTAAGAAAAATGAAGATATATTTTTGATGACTAAGGGTATTGATGACTTATTGGGTGATTTTGATTTAAAAAATGTGGAATAAGATTTCTAATTAAAATAGGCATATTTATTGATATATAAAAATAAAATTTACTATGGATTTTGGTACTTTAAAAAATAATTTTACTAATATTTTGATCGAATCTTATTTTGGTGGAAATAATAACGGTAAAACACTATATAAAAAATTTTTAAAAACAATTAAAGAGGATGATGCGTTAAAATAATACTTTATTGTTTATAAAAACATTGAAAGTAAGACCATAACAAATGAGGTTGAGGCTAATGAATATCTTAAAGAGAATTTAAGTATTTTAGATAAATTTAGAGGTAATAGTAGTGTTTCTTTCGGTATTAAAAAACTTATTAAGATATTAAAAGAATCTAACACCGAAATAAATAACCAACCAAATCAGTTACATGAGTCTTTATATAACTTATTAACATCACCAAAAAATGTTAATAATATTGACTTAATACATGAGTCTAAAAAAAACGTTATAACATGGTTAATGTCAGATAAAAGTACCCCAAAAGGTGACAATAATTATGTTGTGGAAGGAATTAACCCAAATAAATTTTTAGAAATAGCCGTTAATAAATTTAATGAAAAATACTCTAATATGTCTGAAGAAGATAAATTAATATTATCTATATTAAGGGATAATGATACAGAACAGATGTATGAAGTAATGAATATTTTAGTTAAAGAAAATATTGCATTAATAAATGATAATTTAAAAAACTATAATAGTAACCAATCTTTAAAAGAAAAATTATTAGAAACAAAAGATATGGTTTACAATATCAAAGAAGATGACACCAATATAGGTGAGTCTATTATAAAATTACTAGAACTTAAAGAAACTTTAAAAGAGGATTAAATTGTTTTATTTATTATAATTGTTTTATTTAATTGTTTTTAGAATAAATTAATTATAACGAATAATACAGTAAAAAAAAAATAACATGACAGAGATTTCAGCTATAATAGTGGCTTTTATAACTGGTGTTGTGGGTCCTACAGCATTACTTTTTATTAAAAGCAAATTAGATAAAAATAAAAAACCTGATATCGTTTCAGATGCTTTAAAAACAAGTGAACTGATTGTTCATAAATTAGAAGATATAAAAGAAATGATAAATTGTGATAGAATATGGATAACACAATTTCACAACGGAGGTCATTTTTATCCAACGGGTAAATCTATAACAAAATTCTCAATGATATATGAATTAACTAATTCTGGTGTATCGTCAGTACAACAAACCCTACAGAATATACCAGTTAATTTATTTTCAAGGTCATTAAATGCTTTAGCTGAAGGAGATATAATCGAGATACCTGATTTTAAAGATGAATCTATAGCTACTTTTGGTTTAAAACATATTTCTACTGATAACGGTTGTAAATCTTCATATTTGTTTGCTATAAAATCTATAGACGATAAATTTATAGGTGTTTTAGGTATCGACTTTGTTAAAAGAAAAACAGTTTTAGATATGGTTAACATAAATAACATAATGGTCCATGCTTCATCTATTGGTGGGGTTTTAATGGGTCAACACTAATAAAAAAAATAATTATGAAATTAAATTTAAGTAAAGATCAAATTATGGGTATTATCCGTCACACACTAACTTTTGTTGGTGGTGTGGTTATCACTTTCGGTTGGTTAGACGAGGGTATGTGGACAGAAGTTTCAGGTGGTGTTATGACACTAGTTGGAGCTGTGTGGTCTATTATGGATAAAAATTAATATCCTAGGGGGATTAGCTCAGCTGGCTAGAGCGTCTGCCTTGCACGCAGAAGGCCAACGGTTCGACTCCGTTATCCTCCACTAAAATAACAAATTAAATTAATAGTTTTATTTATGGAAAAAATTAAAGAAAAAATGAAACTACTTAAAAGTTGGTTTGTTAACTTGATAAAAAACATTAAATGGTTTTTTGGTGAAATCATTAATGTATACTCACATGACAAATCTTTCTTCTCTAAGAAAAGAATAGAATCAGGTCTAGCATTTTTATTAGCTCAGTTCGGTATGATGTTTTTCTTATTTAAGAAAATAGATTCTATGGATATATATGAGTTTAGTATTTGGGCTAGTATAGAATTTATTATAGCTGGTTATACCGTAAATCAGATACAAAAAGAAAAAAAAAACTAAAAACGTAGACTCAGAAAATGATTAAAAATAGGTAAGCCCCCCTTAAAAATAGAGGGGCTTTTTTTTATTGT
>OCVQ010001682.1_pt1 | contig 16117 bp, 12 predicted proteins | sample 1539061 | NCBI WGS metagenome assembly OCVQ01 (sample SAMEA3355526, study PRJEB22509) | marine metagenome | biome: marine; feature: river plume; material: water | place: USA | collected 2010-08-08 | depth 0.5 m | reverse complement strand
TTTCACTTGTTGTATCAATATAGTTACGCTCAAAACGCTTAACATTAAATCCACTACGTCTTAGGTTCCATAACAACATACCTTTTGGATATAGTGCAGGATCCGGTGCATCTGGGTCTAAATAGTTACTTGCTAATAATGCTGGAATAGTTCCGCTTGGAGCAACAGTAGTTGTTCCTGGTCCTGTTCCATAACGTGCATCTGCAAATAATAAGCCGTTCTCTGTAGTTTGGTCACTTGCATCTAATGGTGTTCCCCATTTTTGCGATGTTGTTCCTGTAATATCTACATTATAACGATATACTGTTGGATAGTTTTCTAAGTCTGCTGTACTAATCCATAAATCACCAGTTGTTAATGCACTACCGTCACTTTGCTGTGTTGGCATACTAGCTGAAACAATCGGTCCTTCTGCGTCTGAATTTGGATACGCTGTTGAATCTGCGTAACCTACCCATGTTGTACCGTTGTGATAAAGCATATCTACTTCGTCAACAATACTATTGTACCACAGTTGGCCTTGTGTTGCTAATGATGTAACTGCATCGTCACTTGCTGTATATGATAATACACGCCAGTTAGTTGCTTGGAATTGTTTTGGACTTGTAGCATTAGTTGTTCCGTCAACAAAAGCTAGGCTTGCTGTTGATGTTGCATCTGTGCTAACAAATGGTTTGAATCCCATATCGTTTAGTAATCCAGTTGTGTCAACAAATTTAATTTCGCCGCCTTGTGAATGACTAATTACAACTCTATTTGATGCATCAACTTCTGCACTTACATTTGGTACATTAGCTGATGTAATTGCTGCTGCAATTAAAATAGCATCGCCGCTTGCACTACCAGTTGTAGTAGCATTTACTACTATTGGTGTAGAAAATGCAGCACTTCCTTTATCTGTACTAGACATTGTAAAGTTATGTGTACCTGCACCTGGTGTAGTACCAGTAATAATTGCACTACTAATTTTAGTTGCGCCACTTGCTTGTCTGCGGAAAATTGTAAAATTGCCCATTTCTAAAGCATCATTTGCAACATTAGTCTTAGCATACAAATCGCCAATTGCTAGATTTGCGCCACCTGCTGTTGGATCCAAACTATAAATTGCCGATGCTGCATCTGGATACATTGCTGTTGAAATTTCGTCCCATAGTAATGTAGATGCATTCCAAAGTTTAACACTTAGTTTTGCACCACCATTTGGAACTGTTGTTTTAAACCAAATACTACCAGATGGTCTTGAAGTTCCAGTATCAGTTGTTTTCCAAGTCGGAACACTTGTATGTGCCGATGTTTGTAATGCTGGTGGAAGGTATGTTCCTGCTGTTATTCCTAGCTCTGAAAGTCTAGTTGCGTCACCACCAATTACAACTGGGCCTCCTGTGCTTGAATCTTCAGCGCCTGAGCTTGATCCGTTACTGTAAATTTCTAAAAATCCGTCTACTGCTGCGGCTGAAATCTCTCCGCCTAAACCAATACTGTTGTTAATTGCTTGTGCAATATCTGACACTGTGTTAGAACCTACTGATATTGTAGTACCGTTTACTGTAATATCTGCTGTTCCTGCAAAACTTGGATTTGCTGTAGAACCTTTAACAGTTGCCCAGCTCTTAATCCAGTCACCGCTTCCAACTGCAACCCATGTACCGCTTGTATTTTTATACCATAGCTTATTAATTGTTGTAACTGCTACAACAGCATAATCACCAATTGCACCAATTGAACTTAGTGGTGTATAGTCGCCGCCGTCATAATCAACAACTTGATTTTGTTTAAAAATTGCTGTAGGTGTCTTAGTTGTAAATGTTTGCCCACCTGTAGTGTTAATAGCATTACTATTCCACTGTTGTATACCGTATTTTGAATCGTTTGTATCAAACCAATAAGTTCCAGCTAACGGATTTGCACTTGGTGCATCTGCTGTTGGATCTAATTCTCCTAAGTCAATGTCAGCACGTACAACGAACGCTCTGTTACTTACACCTAATAGTGAGTAAGCAGCTTGTAAACCGTATTCGTTAAGTTCGCCTGCATGAATTGGATTATTGTTATTATCAGTTTTAAATACCGGATCACCAAATGTGTCCGCTAAATCTCTTTGTGATGTTAGCAAATAAGGTTTCCCTGCATTTGCTTTTAGTGTGCCTTGTGCTGTTCCTGTTCCCGCTGCATTTGTTTTATTACTTGCAGATGCAACAAAAATCATAGGCACTGTACCTGGCTCAGCTGGTGTGTAAAAACTCTCGTCAATTACGCTGACCTGTACTCCTGGTGATGTTAAAGCCATATTGTTTCTCCTGTTGGAATCTTTTGCTACATGTATTTAGCAGATAAGAAAAAAAAGGTGCGTATATATACCTATAAAAAGGTATCATAAAGGTGAGGTAAATACAATATGAGACCTTTATGCCAGTGCAAGCAAAGACCTGCGGCCATTAATTACAAAAAAGGCAGCAAAACTTACTATCGTAAAAAATGTGAACGTTGTTTACGCAACGGAGTAAACTACGGTATACCTAAATGGCAACAGCGTGGATACGAAAAAAAGAATACTTGCGAGAAATGTAATTACTCGTCAAAGCACCAAGAACAGTTTAATGTGTTTCATATTGACGGCGACTTGAACAATTGTAAATCTAGTAATCTTAAAACTATATGTGCTAACTGTCAGCGTGTTATGCAGAAACAAGGTGTCCGTTGGAAACAAGGTGATCTTGTACCTGACTTTTAAGATCTTCTAGTGTTCCATTATTACTTACTTGAGCATCAAATTTTATGTTTGCCCAACGCCACTCTGACTCATGTACTTCTTTAGGTTCAACACCAATATCTTGATACATACGAAACCAAACAGGATCAGGGCCGCGTATCACACGCCAAACATGGCCATTTAATTTTTGAATCATAGTTGCTTCATTAGGAAATCTAACATCAGGAATAACAAAGTTTTTTGTAGGATTTTTAATTAGTTCTTGTTTTACCATGCTTACCCATATACCGTCATCAAACCCGTGACGCATACAGTCTGTACCAAATTCTTGTAAAACTAATCTAGGAGTAATATTACGTTTTGTTTCTTTTGACCAAAATTCATCACGTTGTTCACGCCACTCTCTGCTTTCGGCTGTGTCGCCTTCGAGCTTTGCACGATCCCAGCCAAACACAGTTGCAACACCGTCTTTGAGTTTATCTGCAAATGATAGTTTTATAAAGTTATGTTCTTCAACAAGAATGTCAGCTGCCGTTCCTTTACCACAACCAATTAAGCCACAAATACCAATTATCATAATAGTTCCTAAGTTATAGTGTTTATTATATGGTATTTTATACTAAGTGTCAAGTATTTTTTTAGCCTATTGTAAAGCCGTATCCTGCACCGCCTGCAACTTGTTGAATAACTTCTTGTTCTAGTTTTTCCATTTCTTGTTGTGCTTCGGATTTTAAACTTTGCCCATTTAAACTAGTACCGCCTTGTGGGCCTGCAATAGTAGCAAATTTTTCTCTTGCTTCGCCTAGCATATATTTACAAGCAGCAAGTGTATAATCTTTTATCCATTGTTGTGCTAGATAATCATTAATTAAATTATCGTCTGGACGATAGTTGTAACAATATAACAATAGGGTTTCTTCAGCTCTAGGACGTTGTAGTAATGTAAGTTTGTGTGTTTGTGTGTTCCATTTAAATTCAATAAATGAACCAAACATACGTCCGACTAGTTCTTGGTATTGACTAAACATATCATACGTTGCTAGTCCGCCCATGTTTGAACTTGATAACAAATATGCGTTTGTATATGCTAAGTTAAATGGTTCAAATACACTGCCTCCGTCACCACCGCCGGATCTTGATCCAACACTTCTTCTAAACAGTCTTCTAACTTCAACTATTTCGTCAGGTAATGTATATTCGTTTTGGTCAATAACTGTTGGCATAAAAAAGTAAGACTCTTCAACTGAATTATCACTACGCTGTCTAAAACGTGTTAGTGCTTTTTTCAATGCTGTTTCGTAATGAATTGGATCTAGTTCAACATCAATCATGCCTCCACCGAGCATTGCGTGTACGTAGTCAAATATATCTTGTTTTTGTATTGCCATAATTTTTAGTCTCCGTAAGTATTTATCGTATTGAGTTACTATCGATAAATATGTATATGCCAAGAATAAGTTTATATAAGCCAGAACGCGGTAATGACTACACATTTATAGACAAACAAGTCTATGAAATGTTTACTGTGGGCGGTACAGATATTAATGTACACAAGTTCCTAGGTGCTGAAAACCCTAGCGATGCTGATGCAACAGCTGATCAGCCACAGTACGATGCTGTTAAAGAAACTAACATACAAGACTTGTTATTTTTAGAAAACAGAGATCGAAAATATGATCCAGATGTATATTCAATGCGTGGCATTTATAATGTACAAGATATAGACTTTAATCTTAGTCAATTTGGATTGTTTTTAAGCAATGATACATTATTCTTAACAATACATATTAATAGCAGTGTAAAAACACTTGGTCGAAAAATTATATCAGGCGATGTTATTGAACTGCCGCATTTAAAAGACGAATATGCATTAAATGATTTATCATTTGCACTTAAACGTTTTTATGTTGTTGAAGATGTAAATCGTGCGGCAGAAGGTTTTAGTCAAACTTGGTATCCGCATTTATATAGATTAAAACTAAAACAAATAATAGACTCACAAGAATTTAAAGAAATATTAGATTTACCTGCAGAAGAAGGCGCTACAGGTGGGGATACTTTGCGTAGTTTATTAAGTACATATGATAAAGAAATGCAAATTAACAATGCTGTAGTTGCACAGGCAGAAGCAGATGCTCCAGAAGCAGGATACGATACTAGTCATTACTTTAGTTTACAATTAGACGAAAATGGAAATACAGAGCTTGTTGACACAGATGGGGATGATATCCCAGATACTATGCAAAATGCTGTTAAGTCAGGTTATAACGGATACCTATTAGGTGACGGTATACCAACAAACGGAGAACAGTTTGGACACGGTATATCATTTCCTAGCAACAATACTATAGGTGATTTTTTCTTACGTACAGACTTTTCACCTAATAGATTATTTAGATATGACGGATCACGTTGGGTTAAACAAGAAGACGATGTGCGTATGACACTAACTGGTACAAATAATCGCACACACCAAAAAGGTACATTTATAAACAATACTACATCTGCTACAATTGCAGGTGAAACAGTAGTTGAGAGACAGAGCTTATCAAAAGCACTTAGACCTAAGGCAGACGAATAATGAAATATAAAGATATAAAAATAATAGAAGCAGAACTTGGAAGAAGTTTGCCAGGTGAAGAATTATGTAAGTCTATAAGATATCTTGCAGCCCGTCAAGCCGGTATGTCTAGTAAACAATTTAACTTCCTACATAGCGATAGTTGGGCAAGATTAGATCATAATATTACTAGATTTTTAAATAAATTTCCAGAGCTAGGTGCACAAGAACGTATACGTGCTTGCTATCCAGGTGACAGAAATTTTCCAGGTGGTGGCACAGGTACAGGTCCTGTAGGTGACGGCGATACTTCGGGTACTACTGACGGTCCTAATAACGGTGACGGCAATAATAACGACAGTGGTGATATTCCAGGGTTCTTTCCGGGAGGATTTCCAGGCAAAGAGCAAGGAACTGGTGATGACACATCAGGAACAGGCAAAGATGGCAAAGGTACAAGTGACGGTGATAGTAACAATGGCGCCGATGACGGAAGTGATGACGGAAGTGCTGGAACAACTGATGATGGTAACACTACAAATATTCCAGCAGTACCGCCAGTAGAAACCCCAAAGCCAGAGGAAAAGCCAAAGCCAGAGGAAAAGCCAAAGCCAGAGGAAAAGCCAAAGCCAGAGGATAACTTTCCTGACAGTGTTGTAGTTCCTAATTTACCTCCAGTAAATGATACTGAAGCAGAAGAAAGAGCCGAAGCCGAAGCTGAAGCACAACGCAAAGCCGATGAACTTGCCAAGAAAGAAGCTGAAGAAAAGCGTAAAAAAGAAGAAGCACAACGCCGTAAAGACAAAGAAGCTGAAGAAGAAGCACAAGCCGAAACAGAACGTTTAGAACAAGAACGTATACAACGAGAAAAAGAAGCTGAAGCACAACGTAAAGCTAAAGAAGCAGAGGATAAAGCAGAAGCAGAAGCACAACGTAAAGCTGAAGAAGAAGCTGCTAAAGCTAAAGCAGAAGCTGATCGTTTAGAAAAAGAACGCTTAGAAAGAGAACGTAAAGAAAAAGAAGATGAAGACAAAGAAGCTGAAGACAAAGATAGACCGTCAGACGATTTTGATCCAGGCTTGCTATAGGAAATCAACATGAAATTTAGAGAAATAAAAATTGCATTAACAGAAGCAAAAGAAAATTATACTGTAATTGTTGTATACATCGACGGCCAAGAATATGAAATAAAAAATATTAAACAAGAACATTTAGATGCTACTACTTTTAGAGATGCTATATTAAAAATGGCAAAAAAGAAATTTCCAAACAAAGAGTTTAAACAATTTTATGTAGTAGGATCTAACGGAGATAAAGTCGACGGCGCTGGATTTGTATTAACTACAGACGGAGATCCGGCACCTTTTGCAATTCCTAAGCCAGGCGCTGATAATGAAAAACCAGGTGAGAAGATTGCGAAAAATGACGAAACAGGCAAAGATGCTGCCGGTGATACAGTTGACGATACTGCTGATGATGCTGATACTGCTGATGCTGATACTGCTGATGCTGCTGATGGTAAACCTGAAATTAACTTACCTGTAACGCCTGGCATGACATCTTTTAATGTCACCTTAGGAGGACAAAGTCCTGAAGAGAAACAAAAGGCTTTACAAGACAAAATTAATGGTACATTACCAAGTTCAACTGATACTGATGGCGGCAGTGGCACTGACGCTGAAAACAAAATAGCAAAAGCCCTTGCTAAAAGACTGTATGATGCAGCAAGACCACGAGAGTTTGGTATTAAGGCTGATATAATGGGAACTAACGAAGCAGAAATTCTAAAGGTTTACAAACAATTTAAAACATATGAAGATTATGCAAGAGTAATGATAGCATATAGAGAAGAATACGATGAAAATTGGCCTACAAAATTATTGCGAGAACTATCATTAGCTACACCGGACTTTAATTTTACTGTAGCTGACAAACAAAACTTTGAGCTTATTTCAAAAGAGCTAGTCAGATTAGGAATACCGCCTCTATATCCAAATAGAAATAGTACGGTTTCATATAAAGATCCTGATCCGGAACCAATTACATTTGATGAGCCTAATGGACTAGACAACGAATGGAATAAATTATCTAAAGAAGGTGATCCAATTGCTTTTTATTGGGAAGGTAAAAAATATTTCTTAATGCCAGAAAATAATGACGGTAAATTTAACGCATCAATAGTTATGAGCAAGTATGGCACTAATTCAGGTGATTATGATAGACGAATAACTCCAAAAGGTGATTTACTTAATCAAATCAATCAAGAAATTGAAAGAAGAAAAGAAGCCTGGAGCGATAAACCAAACGGCATTTATACAGAAGAGCCAATAGCATATGGCCAAACTGGTGACGGTAGAATACCATTAGTAATAGTTATTTGGGAAGGCGAACGATATTATGTTGATCCAAGCAAACCGTTAGAAGATGGTGGTTATCGAGGAGGACAACTGATGGACGGAAAAGTTGAGTTTAATGACAGTGCAACTGATCCTAATCTTATTAAAGAAATAGATAAGTTTGTAAAAAGCAATCCGGACAAGTTTGAGAAACAGTAGAGGTACAAATGCAACATTTTTATGATGGACAAATAAGACGATACATAACACAAATGGTACGCCTCATGAGTAACTTTAGTTACAAGGATGGTAAAGGAAACTTAACTGAAATACCGGTTATGTATGGAGATCTCACACGCCAAGTTGCAAACATTATACGTGATAATAGTGAAAACAAAGTACCAAGTGCGCCACGTATGGCTGTATATATCACTGGATTAGCAATGGATACTACTAGACTTTCTGATTCTAGTTATGTTAATAAAGTTAATATACGTGAACAAGCATATGATACTAACGGTAACGAATACTTAAAAAAAGAAGGCAAAAACTATACAGTAGAACGTTTAATGCCTACACCTTATACCCTTACAGTTAATGTGGATATTTGGAGCTCTAACACAGATCAAAAATTACAAATATTAGAACAAATACTAATGTTGTTTAATCCTAGTTTAGAGATACAAACTACAGACAACTATGTTGACTGGACAAGTTTAAGTGTAGTTAATTTAGAAAATTTAACTTTTAGTGGTAGAACAGTTCCGGTTGGTGTTGATAGTGAAATTGATGTTGCAACTTTAACATTTAACACTCCAATATATATTAGTCCACCTGTTAAAGTAAAACGATTAGGTGTTATTACACAAGTTGTCCAAAGTATATTTAACGAATCTAAAGGTACAATAGATTTAGACTTATCAAGACCTATTCAACAAGCATACGATGATGGACCAGCTCCTCGAAATAAACAAGTAACTAGAATTGCTGTTGCAAATACTGGTGAAATCCAAGAGCAAATTTTAGAAGAAGGTGTATTTAAAACTGATGTGGACTTTACTATATCTACTGCACATGATAATTATGAACTATTAGTATTAGGCAATACTGCAAAACTTATTAAGAAAGGTATTGTTGGTGCAGAAACATGGACTGGTTATATTAAATCATTACCATTTGATTTTAATGCAGGTGTTACTAATATACATCTAAGACGTAAAGACATCGAAAACGAAATAGTAGGAACCGTAACAATTAACCCGCTAGACGAATACGAATTATCAATTAATTGGGATACTGACACTATTCCTTCTGATACTATAATGCACGGACCTAATGGAGACCGAAATAAAATTGACTTTATTATTAATCCGTATAAAACAAATCCAACAACACTCAAATCAGGTAATCCACGTATATTGATACTTGATAAAATTAATGATAGTATTAATGCAAATACTGCCGGTTATGATGGACCTGATGCTTGGAAGAATAACGACGGTAGCGAATTTGTTGCTGGTGAAGGTGATATTATTGAATGGGATGGTACATCTTGGCACATTGTATTTGATGCTAGTACTGACGATAGTACAGTAGTATATACAACTAATTTAACAACAGGTAAGCAATACAAGTACGAAGATGATAATTGGATAGTAGCATACGATGGCGAATATCCAGTTGGGACCTGGTATTTAAACTTCTAAGATAATTATATATATGAACGGTAAAACTATTATTTGTAGTGGTGCATTAGTATATGCACGATCAACAAAAAGATTCTTATTATTATATAGAACGCAAGGCAGAGCTAAAGATGTCTGGGGATTAGTCGGCGGTACTACCGAAGATACAGAAACTCCTTGGGAAGGCTTACAACGAGAAATATTTGAAGAAATTGGGGAAATAGAAATTAAAAAAACTATTCCATTAGAAACTTTTATTTCTAACGATGATAAGTTTCATTTTCATACATACCTTTGTGTTGTTGATGAAGAATTTATACCTATATTAAATGATGAGCATAACGGATATGCTTGGACTACATTTAAAAGTTGGCCAAAGCCGTTACACAACGGATTAAAAAATACCTTGACAAATAAGGTAAATCAAACTAAACTAGAAACAGTATTTAAGGTAATGGATTTATTATGAATGAAAATGTAGATAAAAGTAGTTTTGGATACGAAGCAACTTGGGCAAAAACTGATAATTATGTATCAAAGATTTTAGTATTTGAAAATGTAGGAAGCGGATTGCCAATGCACTTTCACAAAACTACTGAAAAGTCTTGGTTTGTAAATAGTGGCAATTTTAAAATTGCTTGGATAGATACCGGTACTGGTATGCTATACGAAAAAGAAATAAAAGAAGGTAGTGTTTTCCATGTTCCGCCTTGTATGCCAATTGGTTTAGAAAGTGTAATGGACGGTGGCAGTATTACGCAAACAAGTAATAAAGATCCTAGTCTAGACTTTTTTCAATTAAGGCCTACTCCCGAGGAAGAATAATGCTATCTCTAAATAACAGCGAAAAATTTCAAAAAGAACTATCTGAGTTTGAACAAAAAATTTCTAGTATATTACTTGATCGTAATAAAACGCATGCTCAAAAAATGCTACAACAATTACGCAGCCATGTTAACTTAATTAACAACGGACATGCTAGTGAAAATGACGGTAATATAGATCCGCACACACTTAGAGAAAATGTTGTAGAATTACAAAGATTAAGATACGAACTAGGTGTATTTTTAAAGAGTGCTTAGGCGTTTTATTGTAATCGCACCAACCATACCTACATGTGATAAACACTGATATCTATAATTAGGTGGACTACCTAAACTTTCCTGTATTCTCCAATACAATGTTCCTGAACTTTTGCCTTGTGCATTAGACCCAGTACTTACTGTTCCGTTAGTTGCAACATGTACTAATCCAGTATTATAATTTGTTCCTGTACTGTCCTGAATTGCAAACGGATGACCTCCAATGCCTGTCAAATCAAATGCTATTGTTGTACCACTTATAACAAAGATTGTTGGATTAGAAGTATTATAATGACTATCAAATTCATAAGAAGCTGATCCAGTGTTTGTAACTCTAAATGTTGTTATTGCGTTTTCATAAAAGTTTGCTGGAGTAAGTCCTGTAGGTGCATCGGTTAAATCTGTAAATGCAACACTACCTGCGCCACCAGTTGCGTCTGTTCCGTTTACCCAAGAACCTCCACTATATTTTAATACTTCATTATCTTGTGGGTTTGAAATATTAACATCTGTTAGATCATTAATTTCAGAAGCGCCGCCTCCGCCGCCTCCGCCGCCTCCGTCTCCGGTTTGATCGGCTACCCAGGCATAATCACTACCATCCCAGCTTAAGATTTCATTAGTACCTGCAGAACCAGTGTTTAAATGTGTATCAACATCTGAATTACTATATGTGACTCCGCCACCGCCTCCAACAGTACTTAATACTGCCCAAGCTGTTCCGTTCCATGTCCAAGTAATACTACCAACAATATGGGTATCATTTACATTTGGATTGTTTGGATAATTTATTGCCATACTAACCTCTCTATGTATTTATTAATATATATCAATTACGTTTGCTCCACCACCGCCAATGTCACTTGTTGGAAGATATAAATATTCTTCTGTAATTTTAACGTTACCGTACTCGCCATACTTTTTACCAGTAGGCGGTGTAACAGTTTTTTGTAATGTGCCTGCTTCGTTATATACTCTAATACTTTGACCTGACCCATACGGATCATCCCAAACCATTACTACATAATCATTGCCGTTTCCGTCTAAACTTTTAAAACTATTATAATTTAACTCATCATTTGATGTGCTAGTTACCATTGGATTATTAATAGTAGCACCTGAACCACCAGTATAATATAGGTTTCTTAATCTTCCAGCATTTGTATATCCGCTATAATCATCACCTACACTTGTAAACCAAACTCTATTAGCAGTAAGTGCAATACTTGAGCCTAGATAAAAATTGTTACAAGCTGGTGGATTGCCGCTAAAGCCTCCACCGTATTGGAAGCCGTATGCGCCTCTTTTTAAAGCACCAGTTGATGCTGTAATTGCAGCAAATCTTCCTTCTTGTTGCGTCGATACTGATCCGCCAGCCCATGTGCCGTCAAAAGTAGGATCAGTATATCCGATATATGTATCATTACAAGCAATACCAAACCCAGTCCAGTCATCAAGTGTTGTTGCTGTTGACATTGTTGTACCAGCATAGCCTGTTGCAAGATCGTGATATTTTACTAAGCCGGTGCTGTTATAGTTCCAGTCACTTATTACAATATGTCTTCCTTGCACTTTAAAAGAAGAACGATCTGACATTAACAGATTTGCTGCTCCTGCATAACTAGTGTACTCTGTTAGTTCTAAAGTTTTTAGTAAGGAAACACTTGAAAATCCGTCTGATGTAATGTAAATATAAATCCTTGGGCGTAATACGTTACTACTATCTCTATAATTTGGTGCTGCTATACATGCATATAAATATCCGTTATATTCGCCTATATCTACACCTGCACCAAATTTTGAAAGTTTGCCATATGTTTCGCTTAACGTAGGACTATTAAATGTTCTTACTACTGCTTGAGTTGCTCTATTAAATATTACTGCTTGTCCGCAGCCAGGATTAATAATTCCGTTGCTATATCCGTCGCCATTATTTTTACCACCTACTATAACAAAGTCATTATTGCCGCCAATGCCGCCATCTGTTGTTGATCCAAAGTTACTGCCAAGGCCATACCAAGTTGATGTAGACGGCATATTTATTGTACCAACCTTTGCTGTGCCAGGAATTCTTGGAGTTTGACTGGTGTCAACTATAGTAGCTGTAGTACTTCTACTATTAGTAGCATTGCCGTTTAAATCAAAAGCATTCAATGTAACAGTAAGTGTTTCTGCTCCTTCAGTTGTTAGATCCGATACAATAACTGTTTTGCCATCGTATTCGTTTGTAGCGCCGCCTAACAATGTTAATCGTCTAGTTGTAGTAACAAAGTCTCCAGTACCACTTGCACTAATAGTATAGAGAACCTGTATAGATTTATCATAATTTCCCGTATAGTCTACAGTAATAGTAATTGTTTCGCCTTCGTTATACGTAGCCTTATCTAACGAAATACTATTATATACTGTTGCTACATAATCATCTGATATTGACACTGCAGGGCTTTGTAAATTCTCTGTATCATTTCCAACACTATCTGTTGCAGCTAAAGCAATTTTAAAGGATTCGGTGCCTTCAGTTGCCCAATCTTCTTGTGCTTGCATACTTATTGATGCTGTACCGTCTGAACCTATTGTAAATAGTGAATCTCTTAATATGAAATCACTTGCGTTAACAGTACCTGTAACATTTACAAAAGTATAACCTACAGTAGTACCTTCAGGTACATCAGTTGTTGTCAAAGTAAAAGTAACAGTAGCATCAGCATATGCATTATTATTGTTACTAAACTCTTCTATAGATGTTTTATTAATAACTAATGTATCATATGAACCAGCAACCGATGTTTCATTTGTAGTTCTTGTTGTCGGATATACTCTTGACGTTCCGGGATATATTATCCTAACTGCTCCAGCGCCGCCAGTTGTGCCTGCACCAGTTGCCGGATTTCCGTTATAAGTGCTGCCACTACCCCCGCCGCCATATGCGCCGCCTATTCCATTTACACCTTCTGCTCCGCCTGAACCGCCTGAACCGTCATTTGCATAATTACCGCCAGCTCCTGCTGTACCTTGACCTAAAATGCCTACTCCACCGCCTGCTGATTGTCCTGGTGTTGTTGGACTTGCACCCCCTCCACCGCCGCCACCGCCTGAACCAGCGCCGCCTGCGTTGAACGAGTTACCATTTGAGCCAGCGCCGCCAGTACCACCGTATCCTGCAGCACCACCGCCACCACCACCTCGACTAAAGCTAACAGGAGTTCCGCCTGAGCCACCGGCATAGCTTACTGTTCCAATGTTGGCTGTCTGACCGGCTCCACCGGATGTTGCGCCTGCACCACCACCGCCTGCAGCTTGACATAATGTAGTTCCGCCTCGTCTTACTCTACTAAGGCCTCCTGAATTTGATGTACCACTATTTCTAGACTGTCCGAGTCCACCAGCGCCTACTGTAACTGATAACGTTTCTCCGGGTGTTACTGATACATTATTTGCATAAGCAAGAGATCCGCCTGCACCACCGCCACCTGAATATGAACTGTTTATTGATCCGCCTGCTGCGCCTCCACCAACGCATACTATACTGACCGACGTTACATCAGTTGGTACTGTCCATGATGCAGATGATAAAAAGTCTTTTTGACCTATTACTGGAGTTAAAGAAGTATCGCCTACTGTTACTGTTGCTGATTCTAACGATCCTGTTGCAGTAGTTGCACTATCAGTTGCTGCTAAAACAACTTTATATGATTCAGCACCTTCTGTAATTTCGTCATTACTTAAAGTTACTACAAAATCTTGTGTTTGAGATACGTTATTTGCAGCACTTGCCCAAGTAACTGTCCTTGTTAAGGATGCCGGAACAAAATCTGATGCTGATATTGTGCCGGAAACACTTGATAGTGTATATGCTATTGTAGTACCTTGTGCTATATTTCTACCAGTTATTCTAAAAGTACTAGATCCACTTTCATTTACAGTTGTAGCTGTTTGTAATGTAAAATTTAAATATGCCGGAGCAGTATCAACACTAGTGTCGTTTATTACAACTTGAACAGTTCCGCCTTGGCCATTATCTAAAACAATTTGAAAAGTTTCTACGCCTTCAGACAATGATTCATCAGCAGTAATATTAACTGATAAACTTGCTGCATTACTTTGTACAACAAAATTTCCTGTAAGACTTGCTCCGCCTATGTCAGCAGTAGTAATTCCACTTATTGTATATCCAACTTCAGTACCGTTTGCAATGTCAGTAGTTACTAGATTTACTGTAAATGTATCACCTTCGTTGGCATTAGTTGAACTAGCTGATAACGCATATGTTGGATCTAAACTTGTGTCGTTAATTGGAATGGTAATACTATCTTCACCGTTATCAAGGGCTAACGTAATATTTTCTGTGCCCTCTGTTGTTGCATCAGCAGCAGCAATTATTACTATACTATCGGTTGTTCCTGTTACAAAACTACCAGTAAGGCTTGCGCCATTTATATCAGCACTAGTTACGCCTGAGATTGTATAATCTACTGTTGTTGCTGCGCTAACATTTGCAGTTGTAAGCGTTATTGTTACACTACTATTTTCGTTTACTGATGCTTTATTTGTTCCTAAAATATAAGTTGGATCAACTGGTGTTTCACTAGAATCAACTACAGTCCAACTAGCAGTTCCGCTAATAGTTGTTGTCCCGTCTACTGGATGTTCGTAATCGTATGTGTATGCGAGTGTAAAGGTCTCTGATCCTTCAGTTGTAAGATCTTCATTTAGAATAAAACTTGCTGACGCAGTATTACCAGTAACAGTTAATTGGTTTGATGCTGTTGTACTATAATCTGCTGCTGATACTCCTGTAATTGTATAATCTATTAATTGATTATCTGCTACTCCTGTAGTAGCAAAAGTTACAGCAATCTCTTGTCCTTCATTTAAACTTTGTCCGTTTGCAGGAGCATACGAAGGTGTTATTGTAGGTGCAACAAATGCCTCATCATTAACTCCTCTGGTTGATGTTGATAAAACTTTTCCACTTAATGATGTTAATAAAGGCATCTAACTTCCTATTGATATATTACTTGGTCCTGATAATGTCCAAGGATTTTCTTGATTATATTTAGAATATAAAATTTTATTTGCTTGTCCCATCCTTGAATTTGAAACATCGTTATAGTCGTCATCAGCACCAGTATCATTTACAACACTTTTTGCATCGTCTACAATTCTATCTTTTAAATCACTTGGAGACATATCAGGAAAGACTTGTAAATGTAAACAACATAATCCAGCTACTTGAGGTGCTGCCATTGAAGTTCCGCTAATACTCATTTGATAAAAACTAGCATTATCAGAATACGCTATGGGTGCAAATTTACTAGTGTTATAATCATTTGATGTTGCACTCATAATATCTGAACCTGGTGCCCATATATTGCATCCTGGGCCTCTACTTGAAAAAATACTAGGCTTGTCTTGATTACTTGCACTTACACTACTATCTATACTCGCAACCATATAAGCATTTAAACTGTAAGGTGAACTGCCTTGATGATATGTTAAATTCGTTGACCACAATACTTCGTTAGTATAATCAGCGCCTGCACCTGAATCTATTTTATTATAATTATTTCCAGCTGCAATAATAACGTGAATTCCTGCATCTACCATATCTTCAATTTCTGCATCAACACTAGCGACTCTTATCGATATACGACATGCTGGTGAACCGCCTGAGGTTGTTCTATTTTGGTTTACTCCAGTTGCTGCTTCTAACTCTGCTCGAGTAGTATAATCAACACCGTATG
>OCVQ010001675.1_pt1 | contig 16169 bp, 7 predicted proteins | sample 1539061 | NCBI WGS metagenome assembly OCVQ01 (sample SAMEA3355526, study PRJEB22509) | marine metagenome | biome: marine; feature: river plume; material: water | place: USA | collected 2010-08-08 | depth 0.5 m | reverse complement strand
TTACCATTATTTTTGGCGTTATATCTGAGCTATATAAATCAGATGTTTGAATAAATGAATACCAGTTTTTAATAGATACCGTATTCAATGGGTCATTATTCAATGAACCAATTCCCAAATTAATTGAAGATTGATTTGTTTTACCAATTCTTAATCCGTTATTATACGCCGCAGTCCAATCTGTTGAAGTATAACCAGTGATAATATCCTCATCTTTAAACATGTAATAAATTGAGTTTATCACTTCAGGATACATACCGATGTTTACACCTAAACTACCCGTGTTGTTATAATTCATTGAGTATGTGTATGCCGAACCTTTGTAATCTGTAATATCATAAGTTGTTGTACTAGCAGATGTTGTGGGGTCATATGCGACATCATAATCAAAGTTTGTCCAAACACTATCTAATATATCAGTACCTGACTCAATATATGTCTTGTATCTGTGCCAAATTGAACCGTATTTTAAAATAAATGCATATGGTAATTTATGAATTGCCGAAACCTTGTTAAAAATACTTGATAAATAATTGTTTTGTCTTTCAGCAATAATTGTATTAGTTATTTCAGCCGATAATGTTTTTTCCCTAAATGTTGATATTGGTAATGAGTTAAGAAAAAGGTAACCTAAATTCTTATAAGGATATTGATTGCCGGTCTTAATATTATTAACACCTTCCATAATTGCATTTACAAAATATGGTGTGTTAAGTAAAGATGTTGTTTGATATCTTGACACATTACCTTCGTAATCGTTACCATAATCTATATTGGATTCAGTAATTAATAATGTGTTGTTATTAGTGAATTTTTCTAAGTAGTAACCTGACAACTCTAAATTAGTCTGAATTGAGGGTTGAACACCACCACTTTGAATGTTCTGATTCAATGACGTATTTTTCCAAGTCAAACTTGTCAAGGGAACATCATTAATTGGGCTAATATACTGTCTCGGATTAAATGAAGTGATTGTCTTTTTTGTATCCATCCAATACAAAGACTTTGTGGTATCATTTGCATTTTCAACACTTGCAATTGTAGAACCAAACGCCATGTTACTTTTTAACCATGAAAGACTTGTAAACGGATATGTGTCGGTGAGTGTCATTGCCGATGAATCACTGCCCTTCAAATACTCAATTAAATTATTTTCACTTGTTTGAGATTCATCAACAGTAATACTATCAGCGTTTAGACTTTCTAAAGAATAAATTCCAAAGTCTTTTTCAAGATATGTTCTAATATATGGTGTTACAAAATAGTCTCTTTCATAAAGTGCCCAACTTTCACCTTTACCGTCGTTTGAAATATTCTGTAGAAAAGGTATAAAGTTCGTAAAGTTAAAACCATACCTTTTTAATTGCATCATTAGGAACGGGTCAGACAATATTTGTTGTTTGATTGTATAAGCTTCAAAGTCTCCAATTACAGCATACAAATCTTGTTTAGATTGTGGTGATTTAAATAACTTAGAATAGTTTGTTGCCAAATATGTTCTTTCAAATATTTCGTAGTAGAAAGGAACTGCAGATTTATTTCCATAAGGAATAACATTATATGGAAATTCAACTGCGTTGTTTGGAATAAATGGTGCACTTTGTTTTTGGTTTGGTGATGTTAATGGTTCAGGTAATGATTGTCTTAATAATGCACCAGTAATATATTGTTCAACAAATTCAACTTCAGGCCATTTGTCATACAGATAACCTTTTGTTCTATTTGTGGAGTTTGGGTCTCCAATGTATTTTAATACAAAACTTGGATTTGAGTTTTCATCAATTTCCGATTCAAAATACTGCGGCCATGGATAAATAAAGTTTTCTTCACCAGTTTGTGTTCCCGGTACGGAATCTTTACTGTCAACACCGTTAGCTTCATTGTTACTCAAAATGGCATCCAATCTTATCGGGTCCGCTCTTAGTGACCAAGCGTTTGAGTGAACATCATCCATAAGTGAATAAAAACCATCAACACTTGCCATAATAACAGCCATAACATTTCTTATAGTTGGTTTAAATCCAAGACCTGTTTCCGAACTTTCTATTTTTTCCAATAAAGCTTCAGAAAGTTCACGTTCAATTTTTTCTTGTAATTTACCAAAACGTGATTCTAAATCCGCTAAAGTGTTCAAGAATGAATCCTTCACTAATTTACTACTTTGGGCTATTGTTCCAAACTTATAATACTCGGCACTCGGGTCGGGAACTATTTTTTTAGTTTGCCAATCAAATTTATATGATGCTGTTGTTAGGTCTAATTTTAGACTGGTCAAAAATGAAAGAGTATCTGCAGATGTTGGTTGTGAAATTCCTTTAGATAAAATAACCGATTTTCTTACATCAATTTGTTCTTCAATATTTTCAGGATTTAAAGAGATGACAAAATCATCAATACTAACATCAAAAGCCAAAGCCGAACTTTGTTTTTTGTTATTTATTTGATATGTTCCATCACTACCAAATGTTGAGTTAGTTAATAATTTTTCGTTATATTTTTTGACTAAGTTATCAAGTTCAACTAACGCATCTTTTCTTGTCTGTAAATCCGAACTATATTTTTTTTGGAATTTGTAATAAATTTCACCAGTTGTTTTTGATACTAATACATTTTTTCCATCCATATACTTGATAAACCAAGCACGTCCGTTTTGTCCATATATGTTTTCACGGTAAAATGTTACGGTTTCTCTATAGTCATCAATATCATTTAATACACTCAAATCCTGTTTTGAAAAACTTTGTGTAATGTATTTTTCTAAACCATCTAATTTTAATTTTAACTGAGCTAAAGTTAACTCAGGAAAATCAGGACTAATTAGTCCCTTACTCTTATAGTATTGATACGCTTGTGATATTTTTTGATATCCTTTTGTTAAAGATATTGAAGTTACTGGTACAGTTACGTTTTGACCTGATTGTTGTTGTCTTGCCAATGCACCCGTAGTTTCGTCAGCGTTATTAGCATTTTGTAAAATTCCTTCTGATGTAGATTGTGTTAACGAATCTTCAGCGTTTTGAACTTCCAAAGTAGTATTATACATGTGTGGAAGTGCATACAATGCCCCCATTGGGACATCACTTAATATTGCTGCGGTTCTACCAATAAACTCAACACTAACAATGTAATCACCTTTAGTTGGGTCAAACCTTGCATTGAAACTTTTTAACATCAATTCATAACGAACGGCTTTACCAAAATACCCCTTGACTGTTAAATAAAATAAAGGATAAGGTAATTGTAAAAAGGCCGAGTATGGTGAATTTTCACCTTGTTCAAATAAGGTTCTCCCTTGTACGTCAACCATATCAATTTTTACAACGGGAATAAAGGAAGTGTTGTTTTCAATCTTAATATTTGTAATACCCAAAAGTTGGGTATCTAACTTATTCAATACCTGTCTTGGGAATCTAACTACATTACCATCAACAACTCTATTTTCTTGTTGTTGATTAATACCTCTACCTTCTAAAGACCCTTGACCGGTTATTTGGTCAGACCAACTAGAATCAAAATATTGTGAATCACCTTGTGGTTTAAGAAAATTAATCTTACCATCGGGAGACCCTCCAAAGTTAGCAATGGCTCTATTATTTGCTAACTCACCAAAATTTTCACCAACAGATAGTTTTGTTCTTGGAATAATTCTCGCCTCTAAATTGGCATACATTACCAAATTTTCGTGGGGAACTAATCTTTCTTGGAACTGACCGTTTTTGTCATATATTTTGTTGGGGTCGACTAAAATAATATTATCACAACTTTCTTCCCAAGCAACATTTCCGTCTGTAAATCTTTTGTTATCTGCCATAATAGAAGAATTGGTTGTCTAGTGCGTTTTTATAGTCCTGTAATGATGCTATTAAAGGATACGGAATAATCAATACTGCACCATCTTCGATGTTCGTTTCCATACTTCCGTATTGAGGATTCGCCATCTGAATTAACCAACCAAAATATGGCGTTTTATAAAATTCATAGGATATCTTATCAAGTCTACTTTTACCTTGAAAGTAAATGTATCTCTTGTCTGTAGACTTAAATGGAATTGTTACATTAGGAACAATAGTTTGTTCTCCATTGATTAAAAACTGTTGGTATCTATCGTAGTATTGCATTAGTCTAATTTCAATTTATTATTCCAATTAGGTCCCTTACTGTTCACTCCTGAATACAATAAATTGAAGTTTTCAGTTTGTGCAGCACTTGGTGAGGTTATGTTACTAAAATCAAATATTCTAGTCTTAGTTCTAATGTAAGGTTGATACAAGTTAAATACACTGTTGTAGTAGTTGTTTTTAAAATCGGTGAATAGTTTTGTTGACGCTTCTAAACTTTTTACGTAATCAACATTTAAAATATTAACATCCGCAGTTACACCATCAAACCATACGGGTTCCTTTTGTAATTCAGGTCCCAAACAATCTAAAACAAATTGTGTTTTATTTTCTATAATTTCTTTACTAAAAATAATACACCATCTTTTTTGTGCGGGTGTACTAATTGAAGGGAACAAGAAACTAAATGACTGACTATTATCCCAATCAGCATTCATAATGTTATACGTACCTAAATTAGTATAGAAAGTATTCAAATTATTTGCCACCGTCTTGTAGTCATTAACCAACTCGGCCAGTGTATCGGCAGCTCCCGTTGATGTTTCATTAACTTGAGTTGTTGCAGTCAATCCGTATAAAATAGGTGTTCCACCTCTTTTAAATCCATCTGTTTCAGTTTGTACAAAATTTATTTTGTCAACAACTCTAATTAATAGTTGTTCCTTGGTTACTAAATCATTTAATTTAGTTTCCATTATGGCTGAAAAGTTTGTTTTTTTGGCTGTAATAAGAGATTTTAAATTTTTCTTATACGCTCTTAAATCCCTGTTGTTAACATTTCTTGTGTTACCCGTAAAACCAACAAGTAATGGGGATGAGCCATTATCGACATCTGATAATGCATCCGCAAATACTTGGTCTATTTTACTTTGAAGTGAGTCTGATTTACCAAATATACTTGTTTGAACGTTGTCTGACATGTTACTAGCGTATTCCCCAAACTGACCTGTAATATACTTTCTATCTTTTGTGAACATTCTTAACCCACCAATCAAATATGAACTATTAATATTTTCCAAAACTGAAACTGTTGTATCAGTATAAACTTTAGTTGCGTCTATCAAATCATTCATGATTTGTGTCATTGATGTAGTACCAGTAATTGTGGTTCCTGAGTTACTTAATATTTTTGTTTGAGTTACACCAATGGTAGTCCCCGCCTCATTTTGAGCTTGTTGTCCGAAATCAACATTTTGAAGCGGTACTGTTTTAAGGACCTCTTCAATTAATTGTAAATCAAATGTTGTTGTATCTTCAGTTGCTACCGCTCTTTCATCATACATTTCAGTATTTGCGTAGTAATTGAATGTTAAGGCGTTTTGTAACTGAGATACTGGTTCTTTTAATCCATGACCACCAATAAAATTAAATGACAAATTAACATCAGCTAACATTGGTTGAACCCCAATACCTTCAGGGTTTATATCCAATAATAGTGGTTCATAATTAATTGACATTTGACTAATGGCAATTTTTGTATTGAAAAAGTCTCCAACTCTTAAAATACAAATTGGGGGTGCTCCGAATGACGTATTTAGGGCATCATTCTGTAATGGTTTACCGTCAGGACCTATTACAGGTATTGTGTTACCAGGTCTTAGACATTGTTGTAAGAACGTTAATCTTGAGTTTAATCCCTCAGGTGTGATTGAGTGGAATGATGGATTAAAGAACGCAATTTGTTGTTTAATTCCATCGTATAGGAATGGGTCTTGTTCTTTAATAAGATTGAAATAGTTACATTCAGTCAGTAATCTTCTCAATACTTTTTTAGACAACCCTTCTTTAATTTCTAATTCCTGAGAAGTTTGTTGTCTTGGACTGGCATTTGTATTTGCGTTTTCATCTCCCGATGTTGGTGTGTTAGTAATCTCATCAGATTGAATCTGTGTTTCGCCTTGTACTTTTGGTAGTGTTTGAATTCCTGTAATTTGAACTCTTCTACATCCCATAGCAGAAACTGAGTATTCATTATCCGGCGCAGTTGTTGGTGTATTTTGACAATCCTCACCTGTTTGTCCAACACTTGTCTCACCTTGAGCGACTTGGTTAATTCTTATCATACCATTATCAACCATTTGATTTAATCCTTCATAACCCCTAATTGATTTAATTACTGAATCAACTCTTCTCGCCGAAAGACTTGTATTATATTCAGAACTATTTGGTGATGAAGCGGAACCCGCAATTGTAAATTGTACGGGATACCCTTGTTGTGTTACTTCTTCAAGTTTCGCTAAGAATGTTTGAAACACTTCGTAACTTGGGATAATTTCTGAGTCAAAAAACGTTTGAACAGGTTGTTTTTGAGAATCGGACGCATTTGTTTGATAGTCAGATTGAGCTCCACTGTAAGCAATAAATGTATCTGTATAATCTACTGATGAAGTAACCGAATAACTTTTTGGGTCCGGTGTATCATTAGCAAAATAAAGTTTTAAATCACTAATATCAAATGTTGGAATACTTTCACCTTCATCCGCTTTTTGTGGGTTAGTCGCAGGTATTTCTTTAACCGCTTTCTTGAAGTCTTCAATGTTTTTTGTTTTTTCAACAACATCAAAAATTTCATTAAATGTTAATGTAGTAAACTTTTGAGCTAATTCGTATATATCATAGTCCTTACAACCAGCAAAAAATGAATCAATAATTTTAGTCACCTGAGATTCAGGTGTTACATTTTGTAGCTCATAATTCACCAACATATTAAGGATTGACGGGTGGTCAACAATTATTTTAAACCTAATACTTCCCGTTCTTCTTGTATTGTTATAAGTGTAAATTGGTTCAGGTCTCCCTAAAAATACGTTTTCATTCCACGCAACAGATACACTTTCATCAACACTTAAATCGTATGGTGGAAACCACATAATTCTACCACCGTTAGGTCCCTTTTCACAAGGTGGTAAGTCTTGTTGTAAATCAGTCGTTCTCCAAGCTAAGTTCTCAAGTGAGAACATATATTTTTTAACTTGTCCATCAACAATGTTTGTTGACTCGTCACCATTAATCGGTGCAATGTTTAAGTTATAAGTGTTATCTAAAACCGAGTACGTAAACTTACGAATGTTTCCATCAGTTTTTTGAAGGTCGTTAAACGCCATGTAAGGTGTATCTTTAGTGAATACTCAACAATATTCTCTACCGACCTCAGCACCATTTTGATTAACATATCTTTTAACCCTTGAACCCTTTGTTATTTCTCTTGTTCCATCCCAAAATACTTTTGAGGTTTGATTAATTGCATTACCTACGTGACCTAATCTTGCGTTACCTGGTAATCCATCAGCTGCGTTAATAAGTCTTTGAGTGTCGTCCATAATGGACCCATCCCTAAGAGAAAAATCTGTAGACTCACTTTTATCAAACTGAGAACTTATTGATGGCCAATTTGGGTCTTCACCTTCTATTCTACCACCTTGACCAACTCTTTTACCCGCTTGTCCTTTAGTTTTTGGTGATATCCATGTAAACCCACCTTGTTGACCTGCACCTTCAGAAGGTTCCGCCTCACCAGGACCAAATGCGAAATTTTGATTATTTTCGTAAATTTTAGCGACCTCAGAATAACCTCTAACAGCAACTTTAACTCTTCTTCCTAATGGGTCAACAGGTAATTCGTCATTTGGAAATACCATGTTGTCGGGGTCTTGTGTACGACTTCCAACATAATAATTTCCTTTTGGTGCACCTAAATTTAAGTCACCAATAAAATTGGCTTTATAATCGGGTCTAAAATTGTTGTATTCTAAAGCCGAAAATAATGCAGAAACAGAACCTTGTCCTGTATTTGCTAAGAAAATATCAGAACCATTTTTGGTTGTGGGTAATAATTGTGGTCTTCCAAGAAAACTTCCAACAAAATTAATTGTTTGATTTATAAAACTTTTTTTACCGTCAACAGCAAAATAATCACCAGGTATCCAAGAATACGGTGAATATACCCCCGTAATTCTACTTAAAAAATCTAAACCTTTACCGGCTAAACTACCTGGTACTGAAATTTGCCAATCTCTTTCAATTAAGGGAGCCCTACCTGATAATATTTCCGCAGCTTGGAATGGGTCTTTTAGTGCATCTAATAGGTTAACTCTACCAAATGTATTTTCATATGTTTCCTGGGCTATTCTGTATTGAAGTTCAGCCCTTAGGGACTGAGCTGCAATTTGTATCATTGGAGTGTCTTGAGCCAATGAACCATTACTACCTCTTGGGTTTTCGTTTAAAAATAAAGAAGCTAATGGATAAACCGATGATATGTAATTAAAATATCCATCTTTTTCAGCAATTACTTTATGTACATTTTGTATTGTTGGTGAATAAATATAACCATCTTCAGGACCAAATGTGTTTTGAATGTAAGCGTCTTTTTGTGATTGTTGTGTTGTTTTACCGGGTTCACCACCACTATTACTGTACGGACCTAAATTTGATTTTGTACCATAGTCTTTATTGATGTCAACCATGGAACCATAAGCGGTACTATTACCAGGTCCATATGCGTTTTTAGCGTAAAGTTCTTGTTCTTTTTGTTCACCAACTTGGTCCAAACTTGGACTATCAACAACACTAAATTCTCTTGATTTAAATTCAGTTTCTCCCGCACTACCATTTGCCGAAAAGTTTTGGTTCTTGTAAGGTGGAAGATTCTTTACAAGTAAGTCTTTTCTAAATTTTTCTGTGGCTCCAAACGATAATGGACTATTCATCTATGGTTATTTATCAATAAATAGATTTAAACGGATTTTTTATTAACCCGTAGCAAGGAATTGACTTCCCATGGCTGATTTAATTTTTGTACCCAACTCTTGTAGTTGTGATTGACTTAAGGATGCTAAGTTAAATGTTTCCTGTAATCCTTTAATTTCTACAGTACCTTTATGAACTACCTCCATGTTTTCAACATTAACGGATGCAGTAGTATTTGTGTTTGGACTCATATTATCAAACGGTAGTGTATTAGGTGTCGGTGCTAATACAGGTACTAAATTTGTGGTTGATGCACCTTCTACCAACAAAATTTCTTTCATTTTTGAAAAAACTTTTTTTATCTGTTCTTCTGCCAAATCACCAAGACTGGTACCTAAAGCCTCAAAAGATGAAGTATCAATATTTTTTAATCCATCACTTATTTTTTGTGTTAATAAATTACTAATACTTTCATAATTTTCTTCCGTCATTAAAGTTTCTAACCCTTCCTGAACTTGTTGCGCTAAGTTTCTTGCATTTTGAGTCGCCTTTTCGTAGTTTTGTCCACCGGCTATACCCGCAGCTAATTTACCGGCAGGTGTTTTTAACGTGTCTAAAATACTTTCTAATGTTGAACGTTGTTGTTTTGCAACATCTAAAGCTGTTAATTCCCCCTCAGCTTGTTGTTTTTTTAATTGACCGTATGCATCCTCAACTTGTTTTGCATTTAATTCAGTTAACTCAACAGCTTTATCCATATTAGGAAGTTGGATTTCTAATTTACCGTCTTTATTAAGTTTAGCTAAATTAGCTATAAGTTGTTTTTTATCTGAATCAACATCTAAGAATTTAATGTCTTCAAACGCCATAGTTTCTTTAGCTGCTAACTTTGCACTATCGGCTAATTTTTCATAGTCCTGACCCGTAGCATCGGCAAACGCCCTTAATCTTCTCATCTCAAGTGCCGATATTTCAAAACGTTTTGTTTGACTATTAAATTGTACAGAAGCTTTTGTTGCATCAATAATAGCATTCTGTAAACCTTCCATGTCATTTTGACCCAAGTTCATAAGTTGATATGCATCACCTAATCCTGCGAAGGCACCACCTAAATTTTGGAACTCAGCGGCTAGTTCTATCGCCTTTTCAGGGTTAAGTAAATCAGCAGCAAGACCTTTTACTGATGTCATATCAATACGAAGTGCCTGTGCTCTTGCAACCATTCGTGTTAATCCTTCAACACCATCTTTAAACCCATAGGAGTTTACCAACTTTAAGTTTTTTGCTGTGGTACTTAAAAACGTGCCTACATTCAAACCTAAACCACGAGCTTTATCCGCTAAATCATCAACAGAACTTACAGCACCTTCAACACCAACACCCATAGTATCAAAGGCTTCTACAAGTGCAGCCATTTCATCTGCGGTAATACCTGCAGATTTTTGTAAAGCAACCATGTTTGATAATTCTTGAGCAGATAACATAGTATTTTTTCCCATAACTTTGTTGATTGCCGAAAATGTGTTAGCTACGTCATCTAAATTTCCACCAAATTGTAAGACATCCATTGTCGCCTTAGCAAATTGTTCCCTCATTGACTTGGCATAAATTGAGCCCTGACCCAATACCTGACGATTGACACGTGATACTTGGTCCTCAAAATCAAAAATACTATCTTGTAAGTTTTTAAAAGAATCTTTGACAGCATTTAATGCGTCACTGATTGAGGGTCCCCCTCCTCCTGTTGATGTTGCGTCTTGTAGAAACATTTAATGTTTTTAGATAAATACCTTATCTTTTATTTCTTGCTTGTTCGGCTTGTTCATTCTTTTTTTCAAACTCAGTCACAAGCTTATTAATAAAGTATTTTCTTTCAAATATTGGCATCTTCATCATATCACTATATGAGAAGTGAACATATTTGGATAAGTAATAAAACTCATCCATCATAATTTGTCGGTAATTAGAAGAAAGGACGAAAAAATTCGGCCCCGAAAGTGACTCTGGCGCTCACTTTTTCTCCTGACGGGGCTGTAAATACTCGTTCCAAATCCAATCTAGGTTCAGAATCTTTTAACGAATTTCTTATGAATTTTGAATCTGCAATTGGCATCTGTTGGATGTATTTTGCAATATCACCTTTATCTGATGTATTGTCAATTGACATAATTTGCATTTCAAGTCTTTTGGTTTGAACCGGAGCAACAACTCCATTTGGGTATGCATCCTCAAATTTTTTCAACTCTTTTTGGTCGTAACCATTTAACATTTTACATCTTACTGTCTGTCCACCAACAGGTAATATAAACGTAAATAGACCATCACCATCAGGTTGATGTAAAGGTTTTTTAATATTTAACTCATCAAGTTGTGTTGATACTTCAAACTCTTGAAGTGTTTTTGGGTCTCTTAGTATCAATTTGTACTCAGAACCAAAAGCAGTATTTCTTAAGAAGATAAGGATAGCCTCAATATCACAATCCAAAAGTTCATCAGGGTGAAAATCCGTTTCGTAAATTTTGTTTCGCAATAATGTCGAAATAATGTCATTATTTTTATTATCAGCCAAAAGGATATTTTCATCCATAGCAGTCAGGTAACCAACCTTTAAGGCTGATTTTTTATTTTTATAAAATTTTCCACGAGAGGGTAGTTCAACTACATCGTGAGGTAAATTAAAACCTTCTTGTAAATATTGTGAGTAATCTGTCATATTAAAAAAAAACCATAGAGTTTCCCCTATGGTTAAATATAACTACACTGATTTTTTCGTAAATACTATTAATAAACTAAGATACATCTATCAGGACGAAGTGTAGCACTAATTGTTGCTAAGTTGTCGTCTGAGTAACCTAAAGAGTCGAAATTCACATCTGTTAGGAAAGTACCTTGTAAAATCCATTTTTCGACCGCAACACCTGTTGGGTCTAACATTTCCAAGAAAATGTTTTTCTTATAACCTGCGGCGTATCCCATACGACCTGTAACAGATTCTGCGTGTAGACGTACCCATTCCATAAGGGCTTGAGCCGCTGATGGTCCGATTGGGTCACGGAATGTAACGTTTATTGTATTCCATGTGAATCTACCCGCTACGTAAGTAGATGTGTTTAAAAATGGAATTTCAACAGGATTGATTGTAATTTGTGGTCTTGCTGTAGATTCAACAAACCAAGAATTGATACCCAAAGAAGAATCAAACGTTAAGATAAATCTATTTTTACGTTTTGGTTCGTAAGGCATCGGCATTTTCATTAATAAATCAGCCATAGTATTTTTTTTTAGTTTTCGTTTTTTTAGTTTATTTACTTATAAATACACGGATGTCGAAAAATTTTTCTATTTACTTTATTCCGGAAATTTTGGATTATGTATATCCAGTTCCAGTAATACTTAAATAAATTATATTTCTTTTTTTTCTCCTCCTTTAGTTAAATAAGTTCTTACTGGTTTATCTGAATATTCAGTATCTAAGAATTGCTTTATCTTTTCTATATTTCTAGGGTCATCATCAGAAAATCCAATTTCCGGTATAAATCTGTTTTTCACATCGTTCTTGAAAAATGCTTGTTTACCCAGTCTTGACGACATTTCTTTTACGTATGAGATAAATTCTCTTAGGGCTTTAATTTTTCCTTCTTCAGGGTTTGTTGCGGAACCTTCACCAAAAGTTACAGGGTGAAATTTACACATATTAAGGTACTCCATAATAATTTCATTTCCATCCATTTCACCTTCTTCTGCAATGTTTCTAAATTTTTTTAAATTAGAAATACATTCTTGTTTTGAAATACCGTTGTGATTTGTAACGATGTAATTGTATGTTGCTTCTTTAAGGGTTTCAGGGTTGTGTCCTCTTGCTGTGATAATCGCAAAGATGGAACCACCATTTAAACACTCCACAAAATCATCCCAGGACGGTCCTGGTTTAGCTAACATTGAGTCAACGATGAACTGAGCATCTCCTTTACTTCCGAAGTTTCTAAAGGGGTCATTTGCAAATGCCGCAACTTCTTTTCCTTTATACATAAATGGTTCTTTACCGATATCCATTCTATATTCAGCAAAATCTTCAGTACCCATACCAACCTCTTCACCGTCAGCAGTTGACACAATAATTTCCGTTGGCATAAAAACAATATTGTCATCCCAATCAAAAGCGTAATACTTTAAATCGGGATTACCGGCATCGTCAAAACCCTCACGTAAAAGTTTTTCTTCTAAAAACTCTTTTAAAACTTTTTTAAACATTTTTGTTTTTTGCAATTTTTTCAATTAATCTTTCTAATTGAGCTTCAGAAACAATGATATTTTGTGATTTTTTTGAAAATGACTTTTTACCTGTTTTAGGTAAGTTAAGATTTTCATTTAATTTTGATTTTTTGAATTCCATGGTTTTTCTTTGTTTAGGCTAAAAGAGGGGTTGATGAACAACCCCCCTTATTTTTAATTATTAAATGTCTTCAAAAGACGCTCCTGTTGGAGTAATCAAGAATTCGATGTCGATGAATTCAAGTGCTCTTGTTGGTTTCAAGTAAATCTTACCAACCAATTGGTTAGCATCGATATCTTCAGGACTGTTTGAAACTGTAACTCTGAAGTCTACTAAACCTCTATCTCTTCTGATTGAATCCAAAATTGGGTTTACAGAATCCAAGAAGTCTTGTCTTACCTGTTCGTCATTTTGTTCAAACAACAATCTGATAGCCACCGCTGAAATCAATTTACGTGATTGTAGTAACAATCTTCTTACGTTGATTCTGTCAAGTGCTGATTGTCTAATTTGTAGAGTTTTGTTACCCCAAATTACTGTTCCTACATCTGAGAAAGTTGCAATTGGGTTAATTCTACCTTCATACAAAGTATCACGAGCTTCTTGTGTTAGTTTCACACGAGCTTTAACCGCATTTACTAAACCTCTTGTGTAACCCGCAGTTGCAAACCATGGGAATGCAATGTTATCAGTCAATGCCAAGTTTCTTACAACTTCAGAAGTTGGTGGAATGTATACTTGAGTGTTATTTACACCGTCTCTAACCAAAATCCAAGGGTAGTAAGTTGCTGTGTAGTTAGAATCAATATTACTTTCTTCTAAGTTATCAACTGCTTCTTGTGGGTAGATAAAATCTGCTTGGAAGTTAGATGTTGTTGGTGCGTACATGTCGTAGTCAGGAGTAGTACAGACGTATAGTGAATCTGCTCTGTCTGATTCAATCATATCAATTGCTTGTTCAACCAAGTTTGAGTTATTAACATAATCAATACCTGGTGTTACAAACACGTTAATGTTAACCGCTTCAGGGTTTGCAAATGTTTGTTGACCAACTAAGTATGCATAGTAGTCAGTGTTACCGTAATCTTGTGTATTATCACCAATTGTAATCTGCTTAAATGCTCCCCAACCTGTTGCGTTTGGATATGATGCCGATTGTAATGGTGATGCACCTTTTAAGTAACCTGGTTGACCCAACATAAATGTGTCAGTGTTACTTCTATATTCTCTATAAATGTCCCATCCATCAAAACCACCTTGAGCCACTAACGAGAATTTTCTTGCAAAAGTTCTGTAGTATGGATTAGATTGATTTGTTGGGTCAGATTGGAATGATGCTGAACCACACTCAAATGCTGTTTGACCTGAAGTAACGTAAATGTTAGCGATTGTAACCGCAGTTGCTCCTGAGTCCATGTGGAAACCAGGTGTGATGTAATTCCAAGGTGCACTATCGGTAGCACAACATAAGTTAGTTGGGTTTTGTTTTCCTTTGTATTGGAAGAAATCGTAATCGATACCAACAGTATTTGAAATACCTAAGTATGTTTTTCTTACGTTATCACCTGAAGATAGTGTTGTATTATCTGTACCTGTTGAAGTACCGAATGGTGGGTTCCAAATTTGTTGACCTGGATAGTTGTATTCTGTTTTAAAGATTACAAATGGTGAATTTGCTCCTTGATATTCTCTGAAGTTAAATCCTTCAAAACCACAAGGTAGTGAATCAATTGGTGCATCTTCATCCATTTCAACCATAATAAAAGTTGATTTTAATTCAAACTCACCATTAGATGTACCAATTTTCTTAGCTACGAAACTGTTAGAACCTGGGTCCATAGTACAGTTAGTGAATTTTTCAAGAACGATTGGATTTGCATCTGTATCGTAGAAGTCTCTAACAATAATATCAAATGTCATGTTATTAAATGACATGTTTGCAATTGACATTTTAACTAATTGGTTAGCTGAGTTACCATCAGAAATTAACACGAATCTGAAAAGTCTATAAACTGTATTACCACGAAGTTCAGATACCACAAATGGTGTTGCTGGTGTTTGGTATTGCTCCAAGTACCAACCAATTGATGAGTTAGTTCCATTATCTTCTCTTGCGGATGGTAAAGAAATTAATGTTGAGTTTAATCCTCTAACATAACCTTTTCTGTAACTCCAATTCATCAAGTTGTAGAAAGTTTCTTCTAAGAATAAAGGAACCTCAGTTCTTGGTTTACCAAAATTGGTCATACCAAATACTTTAGAAATATAATCTGGGTCTGAAGTCGAGAATGATGTTTCAAAGTTGAAGTTTTGACCTTCGTTGGTTACACCTGAGATTGCAAATGATGCGTATGGGTTTTCTAACACGTCAGAATAAGAACCTGTAGTAGTGTCCATAATAACTTGTGACATACCTGATACTGTGTATACAGGGCCTCCACTTGAGTCTGAGTTTAATCCTCTTGAACGAAGTGTTGCGATTACAACATTGTTATAATCTGTGTATGCTGTAGCAACAAAGTTTAATACTGTTCCCGAAACTGTACCTGAGAATGAACCAGGTGTTGCTGTAGGTCCAAAATTGGAACCTATAACTGAGTTGAATGATATACCATCGTAGTTATTACCTGATTGTGGGTCAAAAGCTGCGTAGTACCAAGTATCCATTGTACTTGCGGTGTAATCTGCATTTGCAGTTGTCGTTCCTGAAGTACCTAAGAAATTAGTAACACCTGTGTAACCCGCACCAGTATAAGAGTTAAATGTTGATGCTGACATGATACCCCATTGACCCATAGTAGAAGCACTTAATGAGTTTGTAGTACATGCCGATACAATAAATGATGCCAATTGTCCTGACATCGTAGTCGAACTTCCATTGAATAGGGTTACTGTGTCACCGATGTAAGTACTAATTGGTGATGGGAATGCTCCAAATGTTACAGTTCCACCTGTAGAACCTGTAAATGAAACAGACCATGTTGATTGAGTAGACGCTGACACAGTTGTAGGGTCCAAGTTAGCTTGCATTGTGATTGACCAAGATGGTCCTGCGTCATAACCTGATAGACCTAAAACTCTTGTCACAA
>OCVQ010001672.1_pt1 | contig 16187 bp, 10 predicted proteins | sample 1539061 | NCBI WGS metagenome assembly OCVQ01 (sample SAMEA3355526, study PRJEB22509) | marine metagenome | biome: marine; feature: river plume; material: water | place: USA | collected 2010-08-08 | depth 0.5 m | reverse complement strand
ATCTTGCTTTGTCTAAATGTACAGTTCCATCTGTCAATTTAGACAAAGCATCCAGACCCGCTTGAAAGTTATCCGATTCACCTTGTAACATGAAATCTAAATCTGCTGCTAAAGGTGAGCTATCAAAAGCAGAAACAAAAATAGCCTTGGGCGTAGTTTCTGGATCAGCAACTATATCAATTGGTCTTTGTTTGATAAACATCCAAAGACCATTATTTAGCATATGCTCCTTCAAATCTTCTCTTGATACTGATGCTAGATTAATCTGATTAGAAGTTTTATATTTTTGAGATCCATCAGAATCCACAATAACTTCTAAAATTGTTCTTTTTTCTCCACGAATAACATCACGAACTACACCACTTATTGGCGTAACACATTTTACCTTTTCCTTATACTTATTGAAAAATAAAGTGTCACCAGCAAGAACTGTATCTCCAGCTTTAACAACCATTTTTGGCGTTAAACCATGAAAATCAGAGGGGCGAACAGATATTGATGAAGGAAGAACAAATTCAGCGCTAACCTTTTCGGCTTCACCTACTAATTTGATGTTCAATCCTTTTTTTAGCTTAACCGTCTTCGACATGTTTCTAAAGCGTTTAATTTAATTGCGCAAAATTAGTAAATACTTAGATTTTCATGTTAAATGAACGGCAAAAGCCAAATGAAATTGATAATTTAGAATGGTTCTAAATAATGACTCATCATAAATGAATTCAGAATACCTGTATATTGAATTTAATAAGGGGTTGTCAATTTGAAAATAAAAACATACTTTAGAAGAACAAAATGCAAAATTTTCAATTTGAATACTGAGATATCAGAAGGGGTGAAAGTAACTGTGACTTCACATTTTAGGACCGATTTATCGTACCTGGACCTTGGAAGATATTTTTTTAATTACAGAATCGAAATAAAGAATTTTAATCACTTCAAAATTAAATTATTGCACCGTGATTGGTACATTTTTGATTCTCTAGGGGAGGCAGTTTTTGTCAGTGGTGAAGGAGTTGTTGGAGAACAACCTGTTTTACAAGGAGGTGAAAGTTTCAGATATACTTCGGGTGTTGAACTAGCATCAGAGCTAGGTTATATGAAGGGTTATTTTACATTTATCAACTTAGGAACGGAAAATCACTTTCAGGTACATGTTCCTCAAATACAGCTTAATTGCCCTCTGAAATTGAATTAAACCTTCTTTTTCTTCTTAAAAAATATAGAATCATCAGAATCAGGTAACCAGAAGACAGAACAGCAACAACAGTTTGGAATCTTTTTAAACTAAGCTGCATGGTTTGCTTTTCCAATCCTATTCCGATTTTAACCGACTCCACTTCATATGCATTGAACTTATTGGACCTATCGATTTGCTCTTTAGAATTTAATTCCTCTATTTTTTCCTTAATTTGAAGGTATTCTTTCAATAATAAATGAGAAGTTTCAAAATCCTTTTCAATGTTGAATACATCTGATAAAGCCAGCAGGGCATCACCTTCATCCGATAAAAGATTTTCCTTTTTTGCTAAATTTCGAGATTTATTAAAGTATTCTTTTGCTTTCAGGTGGTTACTATCTGCATAGACCGATGCAATATTATAATAACTTTCACAAATAAGTTTAGTTTTTCCAGTGTTAATTCTTGTTCCCAACGCTTTATGAAAAAGTTTTATAGCCTCCTCCGTATTTCCCTCATAATATTTTACGATTGCGAGATTGTTTTGTGCAAGTGATATGGTTGTTAAGTTTTTACTTTTAACGGCATAATCATAACTTTTTTGGTTAGCCCATTTTTCTTTGGTTTTCTCATTTTTTACTGAATATATTGTAGCTAACAAATGATAATATCTGTAGACTGTAATATATTTCTTTTTCTTCGACATGAATTCTATACATCGACGAATTGTTTTTTCAGCAACATCATATTCTTTAAATTTTATCAATATACTTGCCGCCAACGCTTCACTATGCACGTATTCCAAAGGCAAATTACATTCTTTGTAGTAATCTATACTTGCATTAAAAGACGATAAGGCTTTTGAGTTTAAATCTTGTCCAGATTGTATCATTCCCAAATATCGATGAATCAAGCCCAAATACTTTTCATTTTTATTTTTTTCAAAATAATTTTTAGTTGTCATTAAAATGTTACTGGCTTCCAAAAAATTATTTTGTGCAACTAACAAATGAGCCAGCAGTAATCTTGACTGATTCATGGTTAAAACATCGTTCTTTAAAATGGTATAATCATATAACTTCTCCGCTTCAATTCGAAAAAGTTCAAATTCAATTTCGTCCAAACCAGCATCCAAAATTTCCTCTAGTAAAATCACCTTCTTCTCCCAACTCTTCTCCTTGTAATACGTAGGATGGTTTCTAAGACGAAACTCATTTGCATCTTGAGATAGAGAAATATTAATAAATAGAGAAAATAAACCTAGCGAAAAAAATAATTTTAGAGTATTCATAAGTTTAGCATGTTGACTACTTTGCAAGGATAAGTAACATTGTGTATTTTTGCAACAAAAAACAACTCATGTCAAACGCAATTTTTAAAGTCCCAAAACCGGTAAACGAACCAATAAATAGCTATGCTCCAGGCTCTAAAGATAGAGAATTGCTACTAGGCGAGTATAAGAAACAATTCAATCAGAATCCGATTGAGGTACCTATGTACATTGGAAAAGACCAAATTTTTACAGAAAATAAAAAACCAATGTCTCCGCCTCATGATCACAAGAAAACCCTTGGCCATTTTAATCATGGAGATGCAAGTCATGTTGTTAAAGCTATTGATGCTGCTTTGGAGGCACGAGGACAATGGTCTTCTTTACCATGGCAAGATCGTGCTGCTATTTTCCTACGTGCAGCAGATTTATTAGCTGGACCCTACCGATATAAAATGAATGCTGCTACTATGTTGGCGCAATCAAAAAATGTATTTCAATCAGAAATTGATTCAGTTTGTGAATTGATTGACTTTCTAAGATACAACGTGCAATATATGACGGAAATATACTCTCAACAACCAGATTCTCAATCAGGTGTATGGAATCGTTTAGAATATCGTCCTTTGGAAGGATTTGTGTTCGCAGTAACACCATTTAATTTCACGGCAATTGCTGCTAACCTTTGCGCCGCGCCAGCTATGATGGGGAATGTTGTTGTATGGAAACCAGCAGAATCACAAGTATATTCTGCTCAATTAATCATGGAGATATTCCAAGAAGCAGGTTTGCCAGATGGTGTTGTGAATATGATCACTGTTGATGGTCCAGTTGCAGGTGACATTGTTTTCAAGCACAAAGATTTAGCAGGATTAAATTTCACAGGTTCAACTGGAGTTTTCCGTCACTTGTGGAAAGAAATTGGCTTAAATCTAGATAAATACCGCAGTTACCCAAGAATAGTTGGAGAAACAGGTGGAAAAGACTTCATTGTAGCTCATGAATCTGCTGATCCTAAAGAAGTAGCAACTGCAATCGCTAGAGGTTCTTTCGAATTTCAAGGTCAAAAATGTTCAGCAGCTTCAAGAGGATATGTGCCGAGATCATTATGGGCAGATGTAAAAGTTAGCCTTCTGGAGCAAGTTAACTCTTTTAAAATGGGAACAACTGAAGATCCTTCGAATTTTGTAAACGCTGTAATCGATGAAAGAGCATTTGATAAAATTGCTGCATACATTGACGATGTTAAAAAACAATCAGATGCAGAAATAATTACTGGAGGTGGATATGATAAATCTGTTGGTTACTTTATTGAACCAACAATTGTTGTAACAACCAACCCAAAATTCCGTACGATGTGCGAAGAAATTTTTGGTCCTGTTATGACACTCTATGTATACGAAGATGCTGACTTTGATGCCATGCTTGATTTGGTTGACGATACATCAGAATATGCGTTAACTGGAAGTATTTTGTCGAAAGATCGTTATGCGATAAACCACGCAATGAAAAAATTGGAAAATGCGGCTGGCAATTTTTACATCAACGACAAACCAACAGGAGCTGTTGTAGGACAGCAGCCATTTGGTGGAGCAAGAGGTTCAGGCACCAATGATAAAGCAGGTGCCGCTATGAACTTATTGCGATGGGTTTCTGCTAGAACAATTAAAGAGACTTTCGTTACTCCAAAAGATTATCGCTACCCATTCTTGGGATAGTTCAAAACCTATATATAAAAAGCGAAACCATTTGCGGTTTCGCTTTTTTTTGGCCAAAAATCTTGGCCAAAAAAAATGGGAACCAATTTCTTGGTTCCCATTTACTTTGTTTGTTTTTATTATTGAGCTTCAGCTTCTAGCGTTGCTAATTCTTCTTTTCCAGCAACAACCATTTTTTGGAAATGACGAATACCCGTTCCTGCAGGGATTAAATGCCCTACAATTACGTTTTCTTTCAATCCTAACAAATTGTCCTCTTTACCAGAAATAGCTGCCTCATTCAACACTTTCGTTGTTTCCTGGAACGATGCCGCAGATATAAACGATTGTGTTTGTAGTGAAGCTCTGGTGATACCTTGCAACAAGGGAGTTGAAGTAGCTGGAATCGCCTCTCTAGCCTCAATTTGAGCACTATCAGTACGTTTCAACTGTGAGTTTTCGTCACGTAATTTACGAGCAGATATAATCTGACCATTTTTAACTGTAGTTGAATCTCCTTTATCCACAACAACTTTCATTCCGTATATCGCATCGTTCTCTTCCATGATATCTGCTTTATGAACAGATTGACCTTCTAAGAAACGAGTATCTCCTGCATCAATAATTGACGCTTTCAACATCATTTGACGCACGATAACTTCAAAGTGTTTGTCATTAATCTTCACACCCTGCAAACGGTAAACCTCTTGGATTTCATTTACAATGTATTCTTGAACAGCCGTTGGCCCTTCGATATTCAAAATATCATTTGGCGTAACCGCTCCGTCCGATAATGCAGATCCTGCTCTAACGAAGTCATTCTCTTGAACCAAGATGTGTTTCGAAAGTGGAACTAAGTACTTACGTACCTCACCTGTTTTCGTTGTAATAACGATCTCACGATTACCTCTTTTGATTTTTCCGTATTCTGCAATACCATCAATCTCAGAAATAACTGCTGGATTAGAAGGGTTACGTGCTTCGAATAATTCGGTAACACGAGGAAGACCTCCTGTAATATCTCCAGTTTTACCTGCAATACGAGGGATTTTCACTAAAATTTCACCTTCTCCAATCACATCACCTTCGCTTACAGAAATATGCGCGTCAACTGGCAAAGAATACTCTCTTAATACTTCTTTCGTTTTCTTATCTACAATATGAATCGCTGGATTCTTTTTCTTATCACGCGATTCTGTAATTACTTTTTCAGTAAATCCAGTTTGCTCATCAACTTCTTCACGGAATGTGATACCATCAATAACGTTGTCAAAAACAACCTTACCAGCAACATCTGTTACGATAACAGCATTGTATGGATCCCATTTACAGATAACATCACCTTTTTTGATTTTCTTAACATCACCGATTACCATTTCGGAACCGTAAGGGATATTCGCTGTTTGAATAATCACATCTGTTTTCTCGTCAGTAATTTTAATTTCTGCTGAACGCCCGATAACAACAACTTTCGTTGTTCCATCAGCATTTTTCTTCTCAATTGTACGCAATTCGTCAATTTCGAATCTACCGTTAGCTTTTGCTTTTAAATCTGATATATCTGTCTGATTTGACGCTGTACCCCCAACGTGGAATGTACGAAGTGTCAACTGTGTTCCTGGCTCACCAATAGATTGAGCAGCAATTACACCAACAGTATCTCCAAGCTGTGCATCACGATGTGTTGCCAAGTTTCGTCCATAACATTTCGAACAAACTCCTCGACGCATTTCACAGGTCAATACAGAACGGATTTCAACTTCCTCAATATCAGCTTTCTCAATTGCAAATGCAATCTCTTCGGTGATAACCTCACCAGATTCAATTAACAACTCCTCTGTTTCTGGGTGGAAAATATCATGAACCGATGTTCTACCAACGATACGATCGTTTAAAGGTTCAACTACATCATCATTTTTCTTCAAGGCTGCAGCTACAAGACCTCTTAACGTTCCACAGTCGTCCATGTTAATTACAACATCTTGAGCAACATCAACCAAACGACGAGTCAAATAACCCGCATCGGCAGTTTTCAAGGCTGTATCGGCCAATCCTTTGCGCGCACCGTGAGTAGAGATAAAGTATTCCAAAATTGATAATCCTTCTTTAAAGTTGGACAAAATTGGATTTTCAATAATCTCCTGTGCCGACGCTCCAGATTTTTGTGGTTTCGCCATCAATCCACGCATACCAGACAGCTGACGAATTTGCTCTTTCGAACCACGTGCTCCTGAATCGTACATCATGTAAATTGAGTTGAATCCTTGCTTATCTTCTTGCAATTGATTCATCAAAGTCGCAGTCAAACGTGAATTTGTATGCGTCCAGATATCAATAATTTGGTTATAACGCTCATTGTTTGTAATTAGACCCATATTATAATTGGCCATTACTTCTTTCACGTCAGTTTCCGCTTTATCGACTAATTCGATTTTCTCCTTCGGGATAATAATATCATCTAAGTTGAACGACAATCCACCTCTAAAGGCCATGTCATATCCTAACTCTTTAATTTCATCCAAGAATTTTGCAGTTTTTGAAGTACCACAAATTTTCAAGACTCTTCCAATGATATCACGAAGTGCTTTCTTAGTCAATACCTCATTGATATATCCAACTTCTCTTGGAACATGGGCGTTGAAAAGAACTCTACCACAAGTTGTTTCAGTCATTTGCATCACTGACTCTCCTTGTTCGTTCATGTCAAACAATTTCACTTTGATGTGAGCATGCAAGTCCAATTTACCTTCGTTATGAGCAATAACAACTTCTTCTGAAGAGTAGAAAATCCCACCTTCACCTTTAACGATATCTTTTCCTTTGGTAACTTTTCCTTTTGTAATGTAATACAACCCAAGTACCATGTCCTGAGAAGGTACAGCAATAGGTGCTCCATTCGCAGGATTCAAAATATTATGTGAAGCCAACATCAATAATTGAGCTTCCAAAATTGCCGCATTACCCAATGGTAAGTGAACGGCCATTTGATCCCCATCAAAATCGGCATTGAATGCTGTTGTTACCAAAGGGTGCAAACGAATTGCTTTCCCTTCAATCAATTTTGGTTGGAAAGACTGGATACCTAAACGGTGCAAAGTTGGTGCACGGTTCAAAAGTACCGGATGTCCTTTCAATATGTTTTCTAGAATGTCCCAAACTACTGGCTCTTTACGATCAACAATTTTCTTTGCAGATTTAACTGTTTTCACAATACCACGCTCAATCATCTTACGAATAATGAATGGTTTGTATAATTCGGCAGCCATATCTTTAGGCATACCACATTCATGCAATTTCAAATCTGGTCCAACAACAATTACCGAACGAGCTGAATAATCAACACGTTTACCCAAAAGGTTTTGACGGAATCGACCTTGTTTACCTTTTAATGAATCAGAAAGTGATTTCAATGGACGATTGGACTCAGTCTTAACTGCTGAAGCTTTTCTTGAGTTATCGAACAATGAATCAACAGACTCTTGCAACATACGTTTCTCATTACGCAAAATTACTTCTGGCGCTTTGATTTCGATCAATCTCTTTAAACGGTTGTTACGAATAATAACACGTCTGTACAAATCATTCAAATCTGATGTCGCAAAACGACCTCCATCCAATGGTACCAAAGGACGCAATTCAGGTGGAATAACGGGAACAACTTTCACAATCATCCATTCAGGACGATTCTCAATACGATCTTTTGATTCACGCATTGACTCAACCACTTGCAAACGTTTCAATGCTTCATTCTTTCTTTGAACAGAAGTTTCGGTGTTTGCTTGGTGACGAAGGTCAAATGATGTTTGGTCCAAATCCATCGTGCTCAACAAATCATAGATTGCTTCAGCACCCATCTTTGCGATGAATTTATTTGGATCTGTGTCTTCTAAATATTGGTTTTCTTTTGGAAGTGTATCCAAAATATCCAAGTATTCTTCTTCTGATAAGAAATCCAAACGAGTCAATTCAGAACCATCTGCATTTACTGCAACACCTGTCTGTATAACGACATAACGCTCATAGTAAATGATTTGATCTAATTTCTTCGTCGGTAATCCCAACAAATAACCGATTTTATTCGGTAATGAACGGAAGTACCAAATGTGTGCAACAGGAACCACTAATGAAATGTGTCCCATACGCTCACGACGTACTTTCTTCTCTGTAACTTCTACACCACAGCGGTCACAAACGATTCCTTTGTATCGGATTCTTTTGTATTTTCCACAGTGACATTCATAATCTTTTACGGGGCCAAAAATACGCTCGCAAAACAAACCGTCTCTTTCTGGTTTGTATGTACGATAGTTAATTGTCTCCGGCTTCAAAACCTCACCGCTTGAATTCTCCAAAATCATTTCTGGAGACGCCAATGAGATAGTTATTTTATTGAAACTGCTTTGTTTACTTGGTAATTCTTTTCTGTAAGCCATATTCTTGCTTTTCTAAAAATTCAACAACTTTCGTTTAGTCTAATGATATGTTCAAACATAGACCTCTCAATTCATGCAACAATACGTTGAAAGATTCTGGAATTCCTGGTTCAGGAATATTGTCTCCTTTAACGATTGCTTCGTAGGCTTTTGCACGACCTATTACGTCATCCGACTTAACTGTCAAGATTTCTTGTAGGATATTGGCTGCACCAAATGCTTCCAATGCCCAAACCTCCATCTCACCAAAACGCTGACCTCCAAACTGAGCTTTACCACCCAATGGTTGTTGCGTAATCAATGAATAAGGTCCGATAGAACGTGCGTGCATTTTGTCATCAACCATATGCGATAATTTCAACATATAAATGACCCCAACTGTTGCTGTTTGATGGAAACGTTCACCTGTTCCGCCATCGTATAAGTATGTTTTACCTGAAGTTGGCACTCCAGCTTTTTCTGTCCAATCATCAATCTCTGAAGGATGTGCTCCATCAAAAATTGGTGTCGCGAACTTAATGCCTAATTTTTCTCCAGCCCAACCAAGGACTGTCTCATAGATTTGACCCAAGTTCATACGAGAAGGCACCCCTAGCGGATTCAAAACGATATCTACTGGTGTTCCATCTTCCAAGAAAGGCATGTCTTCAGCACGAACGATATTGGCAACAATACCTTTATTTCCGTGACGTCCCGCCATTTTATCTCCAACCTTCAATTTACGTTTTTTAGCCACGTAAACTTTCGCCATTTTGATAATTCCTGCAGGCAATTCATCTCCAACTGAAATGTGGAATTTCTTACGTTTGTAAGTACCCAACATATCATTTGCTTTGATATTGAAGTTGTGAATAACACGACCGATCAATTTATTCAATTCATCGTTTGCAGTCCAGTTTGTTGGATTAACGATACTGAAATCGATAGCCATTAAGTTTTTCGTAGAGAATTTCGTTCCTTTTTTGATGATTTCCTCTTTGAAGTTATTGAATACTCCGCCTGATTTTGTGTCACCAACGATTGCAATCAATTTTTCAACTAGAACCTCTTTCAATTTAGCGAAATCCTTTTCGTAATCTCCATCCAATGACTCCAAAACTGGTTTGTCATGTGCTTTCGATTTTCTATCCTTAATTGCTCTTGAGAACAATTTCTTCTGAACGACAACACCTCTCAATGAAGGACCTGCTTTCAATGACGCATCTTTTACATCACCAGCTTTGTCTCCAAAGATGGCACGTAAAAGTTTCTCTTCTGGAGAAGGATCTGTTTCACCTTTTGGTGTAATCTTACCAATTAATATGTCTCCTTCTTTGATTTCAGCTCCAACTCGGATCAAACCATGTTCGTCCAAATCTTTTGTCGCTTCTTCTGAAACATTAGGAATATCAGAAGTCAATTCTTCCATTCCTCTTTTCGTTTCACGAACATCTAAAGAATATTCATCAATGTGGATAGATGTAAAGATATCGTCACGCACTACACGTTCAGAAATTACAATCGCATCCTCAAAGTTATAACCTTTCCAAGGCATGAAAGCCACTTTCAAGTTTTGACCCAAGGCCAATTCACCACTTTCGGTTGCATATCCTTCACAAAGAACTTGTCCTTTTTCAACTCGATCGCCATGTTGAACGATAGGTTTCAAGTTGATACATGTTCCTTGATTCGTTTTAGCGAATTTCGTCAAAGTGTATGTTTTCAGCTCTGTATCGAAACTTACCAATTTATCTTCTTTGGACCAATCGTAACGAATTGCAATATTATTTGCATCTACGTATTCTACTGTTCCCGGTCCTTCTGCATTAATCAATACACGAGAATCTCTTGCAACTAATCTTTCGATTCCAGTTCCCACAATTGGAGAATGAGGTTTCAAAAGAGGAACTGCTTGACGCTGCATATTCGATCCCATCAATGCACGGTTGGCATCATCATGCTCCAAGAAAGGAATTGATGAAGCGGCAATTGATGCAATTTGATTGGCACCTACATCCATTAATGTTACAGCTTTAGGAGCTACAACTGGGAATTCAGATCCGAATCTTGCTTTAACAACTTCTGTTAAGAATTTTCCTTTTTCATCCACTTGCGCATTCGCCTGTGCAATCATTTGACCATTCTCTTCTTCAGCTGTTCTATATATTGGGTCTATGTCCAATCCAACTTTACCATTTTCAACCAAACGATAAGGTGTTTCGATAAATCCAAGTTTATTTACTTTGGCAAATACACACAAAGAAGAAATCAGACCAATGTTTGGTCCCTCTGGAGTTTCAATTGTACAAAGTCGACCGTAGTGGGTGTAGTGAACATCACGCACCTCAAATCCTGCTCTTTCTCTGGATAATCCGCCAGGTCCTAGTGCTGACAAACGACGTTTGTGTGTTACCTCAGAAAGTGGATTCGTTTGATCCATGAACTGAGAAAGTTGATTCGTTCCGAAGAATGAATTAATAACCGATGACAATGTTTTCGCATTAATCAAATCGATTGGCGTAAAGACCTCGTTGTCACGAACGTTCATACGCTCACGAATTGTGCGTGCCATACGCGCCAAACCAACACCGAATTGAGAATACAATTGCTCACCCACTGTTCTCACACGACGATTTGACAGGTGGTCAATATCATCCACATCTGCTTTAGAGTTAATCAACTCTATCAAATATTTAATGATCTTAATGATATCACCCTTCGTCAAGACTCTTGAAGTCTCTTCTGAATCGATGTTTAATTTTTTGTTCAATCGGAAACGTCCAACTTCGCCTAAATCATAACGTGTATCAGAGAAGAATAATTTCTCAAATACATTTTTCGCGGTATCATAATCAGGCGGCTCAGCATTTCTAAGTTGACGGTAAATGTGTTCAACCGCTTCTTTTTCTGAGTTCGACGTATCTTTTTGTAAAGTGTTGTAGATAATCGTGAAATCTGCGCTATTGATATTCTCTTTGTGAAGAATAATTGTTTTTGCGCCAGAATCAACAATTAAATCAATGTGTTCTGCTTCGATAGCTATTTCACGATCTAAAAGAACTTCATTTCTCTCGATAGAAACAACCTCTCCAGTATCTTCATCCACGAAATCTTCCACCCATGTTTTCAAAACTCGTGCAGCTAATTTACGACCAACTACTTTTTTCAAGTTCGCTTTGGTCGCTTTAATTTCGTCAGCCAAATCAAAGATTCCTAAGATGTCTTTATCCGACTCGTATCCGATTGCACGGAAGAGTGTTGTTACTGGTAATTTTTTCTTACGGTCGATATACGCATACATTACGTTATTGATATCCGTCGCGAACTCAATCCAAGAACCTTTAAATGGAATAACTCGCGCAGAATACAATTTTGTACCATTTGCGTGACGACTTTGTCCGAAGAATACACCCGGAGAACGGTGCAATTGAGAAACGATAACACGTTCCGCACCATTAACTACGAATGACCCTTTCGGTGTCATATAAGGAATTGTACCCAAATACACATCCTGAACGATGGTTTCGAAATCCTCGTGTTCAGGATCAGTACAATATAATTTCAATTTTGCCTTCAGTGGTACACTGTAGGTCAATCCACGATCGATACACTCTTCTATTGAGTATCGTGGTGGATCGATAAAATAATCTAAAAACTCAAGAACGAATTGATTTCTCGTATCCGAAATTGGGAAGTTTTCAGAGAATACTTTAAACAAGCCTTCACTTTCTCTATTGTCAGGAGTAGTTTCCAATTGGAAAAACTCTTGGAAGGATTGGATTTGAATATCCAGAAAATCTGGGTATTCAAATTGACTTTTGCTAGAAGCAAAGTTTATTCTTTTCGAAGTATTATTTGTTGTTGCCAAGATCCAAAGATTTTGTTAAAATGTGAGCGTAAATGAATGATAATTGTAAAAAACAGGAATAGGCATCCCGAATTTGTCGGGATGCCTTTCCTATTTTAGAAGTAACTAATTACTTAATTTCTACTTCAGCTCCAGCCTCTTCAAGAGACTTCTTAAGCCCTTCTGCTTCGTCTTTAGAAACTCCTTCTTTCAATGTAGAAGGTGCTGCATCAACGATGTCTTTAGACTCTTTCAATCCGTTACCAGTTAATTCCTTAACCAATTTCACTACTGCAAGTTTGCTAGCTCCACCTGCTTTCAAGATAACATCGAAAGATGTTTTCTCTTCTGCTGCTTCACCACCTGCTGCTGCACCACCTGCTGCTACTGCTACTGCAGCTGCTTCTTGTTCGATACCGTACTCGTCTTTTAAGATTGTTGCTAATTCATTAACTTCTTTTACTGTCAAGTTAACTAGCGTTTCCGCGATTGCTTTTAAATCAGCCATTTTTATTGTTTTTTTAAATAAAGGTTCTTAATAATAATTTAATTCTATGCTCTGTTTTCGAGCGTTTTAAGTAATCCTGCGATAGTACCGCCAGAATTTTTAAGTCCAGAAATAACATTCTTAGCTGGACTCTGTAGTAATCCGATGATTTCACCCAACATCTCTTCTTTGCTTTTCAATGTAGCTAATGCTTCTAATTGGTTATCACCAACATACACTGCTTCATCGATATAAGCACCTTTGAGGATAGGCTTAGCATTCTTCTTACGGAACTCTTTTATAAGCTTTGCAGGAACATTTCCAACTTCAGCGAACATAATGGAAGTTGGACCAGCCAATACTTCTCTCAATTGTCCGAAATCTTTTCCTTCTACTTGATCCATTGCTTTTGCAAGCAAGGTGTTTTTAACAACACGCATGCGGATCTTCGAACCAAAACATTTTCTTCTTAGTTGGTTTACTGCATCTACAGTAAGTTCTCCAGTGTCAGCTAAATAAAAGATATTCGACTCAGACAATTCTGTCGCTAAATCACCTACGTACTTCGCTTTTTCTTCTTGTGTCATAATACTTGAATTTTAAGCTCCTATAGATTTAGCATCAATTTGAATACTTGGACTCATTGTTGAACTTAGGTAAATACTTCTCATGTATGTTCCTTTAGCAGAAGAAGGCTTCAATTTCACCAAAGTTTGCATAAGTTCATTTGCATTGTCAAAGATTTTGTCTCCTGAGAAACCAACTTTTCCTACACCTGCGTGTACAATACCAAACTTATCTACTTTGAAATCAATTTTACCTGCTTTCACTTCTTCAACAGCTTTACCAACTTCCATTGTAACCGTTCCCGTCTTTGGATTCGGCATTAGTCCTCTTGGACCTAAAACTCGTCCTAGAGCACCAACCTTACCCATACAAGATGGTGTAGTTACAATAACGTCGATATCTGTCCATCCACCTTTGATTTTTTCGATGTACTCATCTAATCCAACGTGGTCAGCACCTGCTGCTTTCGCTTCCTCCTCTTTGTCAGGAGTACATAATACCAAGACGCGAACATCTTTTCCTGTACCATGTGGCAATGCAACTGTACCTCTTACCATTTGATTAGCTTTACGTGGATCTACACCCAAACGTACACTCAAATCAACTGAAGCATCAAACTTAGTGGTTGAAATTTCCTTCACCAAATTACATGCTTCTGCCAATGTGTATACTTTGCTCAAATCTAATTTGGACAAAGCTTCCTTTCTTTTTTTAGAAATTCTTCCCATCGTCTTACATTATTTGGATTTAGGTGCTTCACCACCTTTCACGTTAATACCCATACTTCTTGCTGTTCCTGCGACCATTTTCATTCCTGAATCGACAGTAAAACAATTCATATCCGGCAACTTGTCCTCTGCAATAGTGCGGATTTGATCCCAAGAGATTGCTCCAACCTTAACACGATTTGGTTCGCCGGATCCTTTCTTGATTTTTGTCTGCTCTAAAATTTGAACTGCTGCTGGTGGTGTCTTTAATACGAAATCAAAAGACTTATCACAATAAACGGTGATTACTACTGGTGTAACTTTTCCTGCTTTATCTTGGGTACGAGCGTTAAACTGCTTGCAAAACTCCATGATGTTAACACCTTTCGCACCCAAAGCGGGTCCTACTGGTGGCGCTGGATTAGCCGCACCACCTCTGATCTGTAATTTGATCAAACCTGATACTTCTTTAGCCATTTATCTATAAATTGTGTAGTCAAACATGATACTTGCGGGAAGCTTTAATCGCATTTTCTCACTCCTACGGTTAATATACTACTTAACTCTCCTTCTCAACTTGCATGTAGCTTAACTCCAACAAGTTTTTACGTCCGAAGATTTTAACCATCACTTTCAATTTCTTCTTGTCTTCGTTGATCTCGTCAACTACACCTGAGAAATTATTGAAAGGACCGTCAATAACTTTAACAGATTCTCCCACAACAAAAGGAATTTTCATTTCCTCTTCTGTTTCCAACAATTCGTCTACTTTACCTAAGATTTTATTCACCTCAGCTTGACGCATTGGAACGGGTTCTCCGCCTTTAACTGCTCCAAGGAATCCAATTACATTTGGAATACCTTTTATAACGTGAGCCACCTCTCCTACCAAGGCACATTCAATAAGAACATATCCAGGCAAAAAAGCTTTCTCTTTGCTTACTTTTTTTCCGTTTCTGATTTGAAAGACTTTTTCAGTTGGAATCAAAACTTGATTCACATAGTCACTCAAATTCATACGCGAAATTTCAAGGTCTAAGAATTCTTTGACCTTTTTTTCCTTACCACTTACGGCACGGACAACATACCAACGTTGTTTAATTTCTGTCATATTCTAAAATGCCTTATAAATGTATCCTAAAAGACCTTTCCAGAATGATGAATCGGTAATACCGAAAACAAAATCCATAACGAAAATCAAAAGGGCAAAAATAATAGATGCAACCACCACGATTATCGTGTTACTTTGCAATTCTTTCCAAGTTGGCCACGTAACGTTGTGAACCATTTCGGTAACTGTTTCGTTGATATATTCTTTAATTTTTGACACTTTTCATCAATTTTAGCACGGGCGGTAGGGATCGAACCCACGACCAATGGTTTTGGAGACCACTACTCTACCAGCTGAGCTACACCCGTATAAAAAGGGGAGCGAACTCCCCTTTTTTTTATATTCTTAATAGTAATATATTACTTAATGATCTCAGTAACCTGACCGGCACCTACTGTTCTACCACCCTCACGGATTGCAAAACGAAGACCTTTGTCCATCGCGATTGGTACGATCAATTTAACTGTGATTGTTACGTTATCACCAGGCATAACCATCTCACGACCGTCAGTCATAAAGATTTCTCCTGTAACGTCTGTTGTTCTGAAGTAGAATTGAGGACGGTACTTGTTATGAAATGGTGTGTGACGTCCACCTTCTTCTTTCTTCAATACGTAGATTTCAGCTTTGAATTCTTCGTGTGGAGTTGTAGAACCTGGCTTACAAATAACCATTCCTCTTTTGATTTGAGATTTTTCAATACCTCTCAACAAAAGACCTACGTTATCACCAGCTTCACCTCTATCCAAGATTTTACGGAACATCTCAACCCCTGTTACTGTAGATACTAATTTCTCAGCACCCATTCCAAGGATATCAACTGCTTCACCAGAGTTAATTACACCTGTTTCGATACGACCTGTTGCAACTGTACCACGACCTGTAATCGTAAATACATCTTCAACTGGCATC
>OCVQ010001664.1_pt1 | contig 16293 bp, 19 predicted proteins | sample 1539061 | NCBI WGS metagenome assembly OCVQ01 (sample SAMEA3355526, study PRJEB22509) | marine metagenome | biome: marine; feature: river plume; material: water | place: USA | collected 2010-08-08 | depth 0.5 m | reverse complement strand
TTATTATATGCATCAAAATCGTATGCAGTTATATACTGATTACGAAATGATGGATAAAGATCCAATTATACATTCAGCATTAGACATATACTCAGATGAGTCTACATTGGAAGATCAATTTGGTGATATATTAACTATTAAAACCAATGATAGTAAAATACAAAAAATACTTTACAATTTATTCTATGATATATTGAATATTGATTTCAATATGTGGTCATGGATTCGTAACGTGACAAAATATGGAGATTTCTTTTTAAAATTAGATATTGCTGACGAGTTAGGAGTAATTAATGCTAGACCACTTTCTAGTTATGAGATCGAACGATATGAAGAATATAATAGTGATACCGGCGAATATGAAATAAAATTTAAACACTTATCAACTCACGAAGAGTGGTATGATAACTTTGAGATTGCTCACTTTAGATTATTGTCTGATTCAAACTTCTTACCATATGGTCGTTCAATGTTAGAAGGAGCAAGACAAGAATTCCAGAAACTAACAATGTTAGAAGATGCAATGCTTATTCACAGAATAATGCGAGCTCCAGAAAAACGTATTTTTAAAGTCGATATTGGAAATATTCCTCCAAATGAAGTAGACACATTCATGCAACAAATCATCGATAAGATGAAAAAAATACCACACGTAGATCAAAATACCGGAAACTATAATCTTAAGTTTAATCTTAATAATATGCTTGAAGATTACTTTTTGCCAGTTCGTGGAGGACAGTCGTCAACACAAATAGATACATTACCAGGTATGACTTGGACTGGTACTGAAGATATCGAATATGTAAAAAATAAAATGATGGCTGCTTTAAAAATACCTAAACCATTCTTAGGTTACAGTGAAGGGGTTGAAGGAAAAACATCATTGGCTTCTATGGATATTCGTTTTGCTAGAACAATTGAACGAATTCAAAAAATTATAACATCTGAACTTTATAAAATTGCAATCGTACATTTAGCATCACAAGGATATGAAGGTGAAGACTTAATTAATTTTGACTTAGCATTAACATCTCCATCTATTATATATGATCAGCAAAAAGTTGCATTAATGAATGAAAAGATACAACTTGCTAATACAATGAAAGACAGTAAATTAGTATCAGATAAATACATATATGAATACATATTTAATATGTCCGAAGAACAATGGTTACAAGAAAGAACCAATGTTATTGAAGATTTAAAATTACGTTTCCGTCAAAATCAAATTGAACAAGAAGGCAATGATCCAACTATAACAGGTGCATCATACGGAACACCACACGACTTAGCATCAATGCATATGAGCTCTGACGATGTTGAGGAAAAAGATAAAGGTGGTCGACCTAAAGAGGGAATCAAATCCGGACAGCACGCTAATGAATTTGGATGGGATCCAACTGGTAAGAAAACTTTAGATCAGGCATTTAATATAAAAAATCAAACAAATGCATTTCAGCCAGATGTACGTCAAAGAAAATTATCAATGACATCTGAACAGAAAAATGTTTTAAATTATTTTAAGAATCAAAAAAGACAAAAAATCATAGCAGAAACAATAAATCCCGAAACAAAAGATACAGATTCAGGAACAATGTTAGATGAAAACAATATTTTATAAATTTGTCCATATTTATTAATAAATAAAACTACTGGCACCAGTATGAAAAAATTGAAACATTCGAAATATAAAAACACCGGTATCTTGTTTGAGATGCTTGTAAGGAAACTTACATCAGAAACAATGTCATCTGATAAAACAGTAACAATTGATATTATCAAAAAATATTTCGGTAAAAATACAGAACTATCAAAAGAACTTAATTTATATAATTCGCTAATTAAAGAACACCATAAATCTGAAGCAAGGGCATTAGAATTTATGCGAACTATTAGAGAATCATATAGCCGACTCAACCAGAGCACATTAAAACGACAACGATATAATTTAGTTAAAGAAATATCTGAAAATTTTATATTTGAGCGTGTTTCTAAAATACATATTAATAATTACAAAGCATTAGCATCAATATACATGTTATTCGAATATAAAGATTCTGATAATCCTAAAAAATTAATGGAATGTAAAAATGCTGTATTAGAGCACACATTAATAGAACGAAAATCAGAAACACAAAAAGACATTGTTATTGAGGAATTCTCTAAACAAGAAAAAGATACACGTCTATTAACATACAAGTTAATGATTGATAAATTTAACGAAAAATATTCAGGATTGTCAGAATCTCAGAAACAATTGTTAAATAAATATATTACCAATGTTAATGATACTGAATCATTGAAGGAATATATATCCGAAGTAATACCATCATTAAAAAATAAATTAGCAGAACATTCTAAAAACATAACAGACAAAGTAACACAAATTAAGGTCACAAGACTCTCAGAGATGCTCTGTAACGTTGAAACTATGAAACGTTTAAATGAGTCCCACATCGTATCATTAATGCGTTATATGGACTTAATTGACGAATTAAATAGGATACAATAATGAAATCATTTTTAAAACAGATAGAAGAAAGCTTTCAGTCACTCGATGAAAAAAAAGAAAGATGGCAAGACAATGATGGTGACGGCATATGGTATGAACCAGGTGTCGATGTAAAAGAAGATATTGAGAATCTCGGTAAGTATAAGCCAAAAAAATATGACCGAGATGGCGACGGCGTACCAAATGGAGCAGATTCTGATCCAGATGATGGAGACGTTAACGAAGAACTCAATGAAGATGAAATAGAAGAAGCATCTACATCTGCCGGTGCTGGGGCATATATGACGCCTAGAGCATTTGGAAAAGCTGATGATGACATTGTTGAAGTATTAGGATATAAAAGAGTCCAGGAAGCAATGGATAATAAATATGAGCGTCTTATCGAAGGCTATAAAACATTTGCATTGAGTGATCCTAAAATGAGTCCTGCTAAAAAAGTAAATGCATCTATTAAAAATGTAGCTAAACAATTGAAAGAAATTGAAGAAACTATTAAATATACTAGTCGATTAAAAACAGAATCAGGAATATCACATTCTGGATTTGGTCCTAGTACTAGCAAGGCACTAGGAAAAATATCAGAGCGATTAATTAAAATATCAGAGCGAGTTAGATCATTAGGAGAATAAAATGTCAAAATTAATATTAGAAGACTTCATGCAATTTAAACCAGTTGGTTCACTTAATGAATCAGATGGAGCAAAATACGGCATACCAGGAGGATTCGTAGTGCAAGGCGTTTTACAGAGAGCTGGTGCTAAAAATCAAAACGGCAGAGTATATCCTAAAAATATTTTAATGCGTGAATGTCAACGATATCAACGTGAATATATAGATCAGAATAGAGCTTTAGGCGAACTAGATCATCCAGAGTCTAGCGTTGTAAATTTAAACAATGTATCTCATAATGTTTTAAAAATATGGTGGGATGGTGATGATTTAAAAGGAACCGTTCAAGTATTAGATACCCCGTCTGGTAAAATATTAAAGTCATTATTTAAAGAAGGTATTACATTAGGCATTTCTAGTAGAGGTTTAGGTAGTGTAAAAGAACTTAGAAATGAAGGTGTAGTCGAAGTGCAAGATGACTTTGAATTGATTTGTTGGGATTTTGTCTCAAATCCATCTACACATGGAGCATTTATGGGGGTAATGAAAGAATCAGTTGATAAAAATAAAACAAATAAATATAAAACAGTTAATGACATAATCACATCAATATTATGTGAAGATGGTAAATGTAGGATATAATATGAAATTCGAAAGTAAAAATTTAACAGCGTTGCGTGATCTATTAAATGAAGATACATCAAAACAAACAGTGTTTAGTGAAGGACCTGCACCATTAACTAATGAGCAAAAACAACAATTTGCTGAAGCAGTAAAAACATTTTCGCAAATGGGAGAATCTGTATATAGTAACGGGAAATTAAAAGAGATTGTAGAACGTATCTCTAATATAGTCGAAACGGCTACCCAATTAGTTACTGAAAAGGAAGATATGATTGATAGTGTATCTGCCGGTAGACACATGAAACACGTTTCAGGTGCATTAAAAGAATTTCAAAAATCAGCAAATGAAGTAATGATTCATGAACGAAGAATGGAATCGGCATTTGAAGATATTGCCGAAGGTATTCAAAAATATTTTGAAGTAGGATAATTTGGAGATTTAACTAATTATTTATATAATATAAGAGAATGATAATGAGTAAGTTTAAAAACATATATAAAGAGTTTTTTGGTTTAAAAGAACAAACTAATTCAAAGATACCAAATCCAAAAGAAATCGAAGATGCAACTAATGCAATTGAAGATTTAGGCGACGCAATGAAAGATGCCGGATTAGCTGAATCAGAATTAGAAGAAGCTCAACTAGTTAATAACTTATCTGATTACAATGGACATGTTATATATCAATTAAGAGACCCACAAGAAGCTAACGCAGTTGCAAAGGATATTCAACGTTGGACTACTAAAAAAGGCTTTACTATTATATCACATGAAAAGTCAAAGTCAGGCCGTACGGGATATTTTTATTTTAGATTAGGAGAAGATCCAGGAACAGAATCACAAAAGATTCAAGGCTACTTTGCTCAATTACCAGAACTTTTAAAGTTTGCTTTTAAAGCACCTAAGAGTAAAGAGTCTAAAAAAATGAAACAAAGAAAATTTTAAAACAAGTTATATGAGTAGAAACCAAAAGTACCACAAAAGCATAGTACCAGGAAATGCAAATGCTGTTTCCGTAACAGGTAAAGACGATAGAGATCTTGCATTTGCTTTAAAGAATTTTAAACGCAAAATAAAGAATTCTGGAATATTAGAACATATTAAAGAAAATCGTACGTTTTCAAAGCCTAGTGTAAAACACCGAGCAAAAATGATTAAAGCAAAGTATATACAAAAAATTAAAGATATGCATCGAGACGATTAAGCATATTATATTATATATTATAAGGTCCTAGCAGAAATGTTAGGACTTTTTTACTGTTTTTTAAGTAGCCTCATATTTATTAAGGAAATACGCTATCTCTATATAGTGTCTATAAAAAACAAATTCTATTAAGATTTCAAATAATCTTATTTCCAAAAAACAAATTTAAGGAGAAAACAAATGGCAAAATCAGATTTGCTAAAAGAAGCGATTGCTGACGCAAAAGCGGTTAAAGAAACTGCATTAGCTAATGCAAAGATTGCTCTTCAAGAAGCTTTTCAACCTAGAATCAAAAGCATGCTCGAAAACGAACTAATGAATGAATTAGAAGATGAAGACATGATGGATGATGAAATGGTAGATGGCGAAGAGGTAGAAATGGGTATGGATGACATGGATATGGATTCAGACATGGCTGACGAAACTCCAGATATGGTTGGTGTTGCTGTCGATTTAGACAATGACGGTGATTATGATCTAGAGGGTGAAATTGGTATGGATGATGAAGAAGAAATGGAAGATATGCTCCCAGCAGAAACAGACGAAATGTCACCAGACATGGAAATGACTGACGACATGGCTGACGATATGGGAGATAACGACATGGATCTAGACGAAATCATTAGAGAGCTAGAAGAAGATTTAGATTCAGATGAAGATGCTGCTGCTGAAGAAGACGTAGCTGATATCAACGCAGGAATGTATTCTGAATCTACTAATTCAATTGAAGAACTCATTGAGGCAATCTTAGCAGAAGAAGAAGAAGAAGAAGAAGTAATTGATGAAATGGCTCATGCTAAAGATGAGGCAAAAGATGAAGAAATGAAAGAAGAGCTTGAAGAAGCTTATAAAACAGTATCACATCTTAAATCAGTTATTAATGAAGTTAATCTTTTAAATGCAAAACTTCTTTACACAAACAAATTGTTCCGAAATTTTGAGTTGAGCGAATCACAAAAAATGAAAGTGATTGAAAACTTTGACAGAGCAGCTAATACAAGAGAAGCAAAACTAGTATTTAGTACTTTAGCAGAATCATTCCAAACGCGTAAAGCAGGAAAGAAAATTGTTAAAGAATCAAAATCAATGGCATCTCGTCCAGTAGCTACTACTGCTCCAAGCAAACAAACAACTCAGGTATTAACTGAAGGCTTTGAACAAGCCAACCGTTGGAAGAAACTAGCGGGTTTAAAGTAATTTAATTTTAAAAAAAAGAAAAAGGAAAAGAAAAATGAGTCTTAATTCATTATTACAAAGTCCAGACGCTTCTCAAAGAACAGCTGTGAAAGCACACGTTTCTAAATGGGAAAGAACAGGTCTTTTAGAAGGTCTCTCAAACGAGACAGAAAAAGCCGGAATGGCTACATTGCTTGAAAACCAAGCAAGACAATTAGTAAAAGAATCATCTGCTACAGGTACAGCAGCAGGTTCTGAGGAATGGGCAGGAGTTGCTCTTCCATTGGTACGAAGAATCTTTGCTGAATTTGCAGCTAAAGAATTTGTATCTGTACAACCAATGAACTTGCCATCAGGTCTAGTATTTTACTTAGACTTTAAATATGGTACAGCTCAACCAGGATTTGACGATGATAACGCAGAAGGTAATGGACACCCATTCGGTTCTCCAGAAGCTGACGATTCAATGTTTGGTGTAACTAATACAACAGGTGACCCATCAGGTGGTCTTTACGGTGCCGGTCGTTTTGGATATTCAATCCCTAGCGTAACAGGCGTTAAAGCAACAGTTTCAGCTGGTGCATCTACTGGTTCAAATGCAGGTGGCGGAGCTTCTGCTGCAGCAGCAACAAGTGCATCATTAAACTTCGATTCACTTTACACTGCAAATTCAGCACAGTATTTTAATTTAACAGTACCAGTACCAACAGATGCTGATCCATTAGCTGTTAGAGCATTTACATTGGTTTCTGGATCTACAGAAATTATTCCTGTACAAGCATTTTCAACGATTGACGCTAACTTTACTGCATCATTTGTTGTAACTGCATCACAAGCAGATCTTATCCAAAATGCAATTACTGGAAATGAATTAAATATCAATTATAGCAAAGCACCAACGGATACAACTAGAGGTGACTTTGAAGATAAAGATCCATTTAAAGGATCAGGAACATCTGGTATTAATGATGGTACTGATATTGATATTCCAGAAGTTAATTTGGAACTTCAGTCTGAGCCAATCGTTGCTAAGACAAGAAAACTAAAAGCTGTTTGGACTCCTGAGTTTGCTCAAGATCTTAACGCTTACCACTCAATCGATGCTGAAGCAGAATTGACTTCAATGTTGTCTGAGTATGTATCAATGGAAATTGATTTAGAGATTCTTGATATGTTGATTTCTTCTGCTCCAACTACTGAGTATTGGTCAGCAGTAAACAATGAGTTCTGGAACGGTACATCATTCGACGCTGCAGCTGCAGTTGGCGCTGGTGGGTTCTATAACACTCAAGGCGGATGGTTCCAAACTCTTGGTACTAAACTGCAAAAAGTTTCAAATAAAATTCATCAAAAAACATTGCGTGGTGGTGCTAACTTCTTAGTAACATCTCCAGCAGTGGCAACTATCCTAGAATCTATTCCTGGATTTGCTGCAGACACAGATGGAAATAAAATGGAATTTGCAGCTGGTGTACAAAAGATTGGTGCAATCAATAATCGTTACACAGTTTACAAAAACCCATACATGAAAGAGAATGTAATCCTAATGGGATTCAGAGGAGCACAATTCCTTGAGACTGGAGCAGTTTTCTCTCCATATGTACCTCTTATCATGACTCCATTGGTATACGATCCGGTAAACTTCACTCCACGTAAAGGTGTTATGACACGTTACGCGAAGAAAGTAGTTCGTCCAGAATTCTACGGAAAAGTATATGTCAAAGGATTAGAGACTCTTTAGTATTTAAATAGTTAAACACTTTTTGATTTAAAGAATTAATAATTGAGTTTAAAGGGGGTGGCTTCGGTCATCCCCTTTTTTACTGTTTTTGATATTTATATAAAAAAGAAATAATATGGCAGTTCCAAGAATAAAATACGAAATGTTTGCCGATATTCGATATGAAGGTAGGCTAGTAGATGTATTAGACCGTATACGAGCTATACGTTTAGTTTTAATGGTACATATAGAAAAAGACTTAGGGCCAAAAAAAGAATTAATTAAAATTAAAATTCTAAGTCCGTATCCACCAAAACAAACATTTGACGCAATTCGACAAATTTGTTTAGGCAAGATAGAAACATTAACAGATCTATCTTACAGACAATCAACACTCACAAAATTAAGTTAATAAAGGTTATAAAAATGCCAACACCAAATCGGGTCAAAACCCCTCCAAAAAATAGTATTAAATTTTCTATATCATTATCAGCAGAACAGAAAGTTGCAAAGTCAAAAATATTAGAAACTCCATTTAATTTTATATTAGGTAAAGCTGGTAGTGGTAAAACATTATTAGCAGTACAAGTAGCGCTAGACAAATATTTTAAACGCGAAATAGATAAAATTATAATTACTCGACCAACAGTGTCAACAGAAGATAACGGATTTTTACCAGGTTCATTAGAAGAAAAAATGAGCGAATGGCTAGTTCCAATCAGAAGTAATATGCGAAAGGTATATAATAAACCAGAGCTATTAGAAAAAATGGAAAAAGAAGAAAATATTGAATTAGTTTCTTTAGCACACTTTAGAGGACGTACTTTTGATAATTCCATATGTATTGTAGATGAGTTTCAAAATTTAACTAAACAACAACTACAAATGGTATTGAGTAGATTAGGAAAAGGATCTACTATGATATTATGCGGAGATCGATATCAAATTGATTTAAAATTTAAAAATGATTCAGCAATACATGATGTTCCAAAAATCAAAGAATCTCGCTATGTAAATGAAACTATTTTAACAGATAATCATCGTCATGAATCTTTAGAAGAGATTTTGAACCTTCTAAATGAAAAGTATTGATATTTATTATAAAGGATATTAATGGACTACTCAGAAAATAAACCAATATGGCCCGGAAGCTCTTCATTTAGCCCCGGAAAAACTCCATTTGGTTTCTTTGATACTGATACATCATTCCAATCAGAAGCTGACAGTTTTGCACAATTTGCTGCAAATAACGTTGGGTATCCAATTATGGATGTTGAATTAATAGATATAAATTTTTATACAGCTTTTGAATCTGCTGTTATTGAATATTCTAATCAAGTAAATCAAATTAATATTGTTAATAATTTAATAAATACATTAGGTGTTGAAACCGGATCTGATTTTTTAACTAATGACGGATTTACCGGAGCATTAGTAGGGGGCAATTTAAGCTACATAACCAGACTATCAAAAGCATATGGTACAGAAGCAGATTCAGGTGGTGATCTGCGTTGGTATAGTGCATCAATTGATGTTGTAGACGGCAAACAAACATATAGTATTAGAGATGCTGTATCTGCGTCATTAGGAGTAGATATAACAGATAATAACGGCGTTGAGATACGTAGAGTACTTCATGCGCCACCTCCCGCAATTGTTAGATACTTTGATCCATTTGTAGGAACAGGTATGGGTTCACAAAACATGATGGATGCATTTGACTTTGGTGGATTTTCTCCTAGTGTAAACTTTATGATGATGCCATTACATATGGATTTGTTCCGTATACAAGGTATTGAGTTTAATGATCGTATACGTAAATCAGCATTTTCTTTTGAGATTCATGGAGATGACATTAAATTATATCCAGTACCCGGTACTCAGGGAACAATATCTACTCCATTTTATGATAAGGTTTGGTTTGAATTTATATATGAAAAAGATAAAACTAACAGCGGTGTGTTATTTGGGAATAGCGCACTTCTAAACGGGGTAGTGTCAGACGCATCTAATATACCATATTCATATCAAAAATACGCTAACATTAATGATATGGGCCGTAGTTGGATATATAGATATGCATCTGCCATTGTGAAAGAGACATTGGGATATGTACGTAATAAATATTCGTCAGTTCCAATACCAAATGGAGAAGTAACCTTAAATGGTGGTGATTTAGTGACACAAGGACAGTCTGAAAAAGAAGCATTGATAACACAACTTAGAGAATTTTTAGACAAGTTAACTAAAGAACAGATGTTAACAAGGCAAAACACAGAAGCAACACAACAAATGGAAATATTAGGAAAAGTTCCATTAAAAATATATGTAGGATAGGAGGTAGATTATGGCATTGTTTGGAGGTCAGAGGGATGCTAAATTTTTAGCTTCAATTAATTCAGAACTAATAAACGCCATCATTGATACAGAAATTGAATTTTATAAACTTGTCGTTGAGTCATCGAATTCAAATTTATACGGTGAGTCTGAATCTAAATCATATTATGACTCTATATTGATTCCATGTCTAATTACTAAAGACGATAAAAATTCTAATATGGATGATTATGGACATACATATACTCGTACTTCTAAATTTGCTATTGCTCGTGACATTCTAGTAAAAGCAGACTTTTATCCAGAAGTGGGTGATATTGTTTTTTGGGATAATGAATATTTTGAATTAGACAACGTAGATTCTAATCAATATTTTGTAGGTAAAAATCCTGAAACATGGCCTAATGGAACAGATCATGGATATAGTGTGTCAGTAGTTATTGATGCACATGCAACTAGACAAACGCCGCAAGGTATTTTAGATATGCGTTTTGGTGGTAATAATAATTCACCTGCATATAAAGGAGATTAATGCCAAAGTATAATAGAAAAAATATCGATCGAAAAACAAATAAACCAAATCCAGATAGAACAGATGGATTGGGAGCTGATCCAATCTTAAATAGATCGGAACAGACACGTCGTGATGATGATGTAATTCGAAGTGCTTCTCGTACTATATACGATATTGATTATGCTGTAAAATGGTATATTGAAAACGAAATTGAACCTCAAATTACAGCAAATAAAAATTTAATATCAGTTCCTACTATTTTTGCTAATGGTGAAAAGTGGGATAATGTTCGTAGACTAGGATATATACGAGACGAAAAAGGAATGTTACAATCTCCTTTATTAATGCTTAAACGAAATTCAATGTCAGAACGTGACAACAGAAAAGGTTTAGATGTTAATAGAAAGTTAACTGATAATCGTTTAATTTATCGATCTAAATATAATAGTAGAAATAGATATGAAGATGAACTATTTCCTATACCAACAAATCCTAAACAGAAACCACAAAAAGTATATGTAGTAGACGTTCCCAAATATGTTACTATTGAATATGACTTGATGCTCTGGTGTGATTTTACTACACAAATGAATGAATTGGTAGATCAAATATTACCATATGGTAGATTTGCTTGGGGAAATGAACAAAATCGGTATGAAACTATAATTGGAAATGTAAGTTTCGAAACGGTTAATACGGTAGGAGAAGATCGATTAGTTAGAGCCACAATACCATTAACAGTACATGGAACATTGTTATCAGAACACGAAACCAAAATATCTACACTGAAAAAAATGTATTCAGTAAAAAAATTAGTATTTCAAACAGTTGTTGATATTGATAGTAATATATTTGAAACAACAAAAATTCCTACTCAATTATTAAATTCATCACAAACTATTGTAGGTGGCGGCACTGTAATTGTTAACGGCGCCGGCGGTAGTCGTACGACAATAGATGGTAATGTATTAACATATTTAACTACATTAACAGATAAAACTGCAACATATGTATCTGCTACTACGGTAACAGTAAACGCAAAACCAGGAATTAATCCAACCAATCTACAATTTGCAAATGTAAATGAGTTTGACATATATGTTAATGGACAATATATTGATAGTAGTGGGTACACATGGACGCCAAATGATGATACAATTCAAACAATTGTATTTGATACTAATGTATTGGGTTATGATATTATAGATACTGATGCAATTATTATTAATGGGAGATGGCAATAATGGCTAGACAGATTCGACCGGGACAAATACAAACGGGGTCTTTATATAATATATCCTCATCATTTGCAGTAACTGCCTCCCATGCATTAAATTCAACATCACCGTTTCCGTTTATTGGAGATGCTAAAATAACTGGATCTTTAGATATTAATGGAACAAACGGAGATATATTTCTTATTAAATCATCCAGCGTTGAAGTATTAACAGTTAAAGAATCTGGAGCTGTTACAATTACTAATGATGCACCAACAATGTTTTTAATCAGAGATACATCATTTGCTCCCATATTAGCAGTATCAGAAAGTGGTGTAGTTATATTTGCAACTCAATCACAAGAACTAACAACAACAGCACCATATGGTGCAATATATTTTACATCATCTAGTTTATTTGTAGGACTAGATTAATTTAAGTACACATATATTTATATAAAAGAAATAGGAAATACGAATGGCAAATTGGAAAAAGGTTGTAGTCTCAGGCTCAGCTGCTGATTTAGCATCATTATCATTAGGCACAGCTTTACCGGTTGGATCAGGTGGTACTGGTGCGACATCTTTAACAGATGGTGGAATATTATTAGGTAGCGGAACTGGTGCTGTTACAGCAACTTCAGTATTAACAAATGGTCAACTATTAATTGGAGACGGTACTGGAGATCCTGCTATAGCAACAATCACAGCAGGATCAGGTATTAATGTTACGAACGGAGCTGGATCTATTACTATTACATCAACTGCAGGAGGCGGAACTGTAACTAATATAGCAACAGCAGGAAGTGTAAATGGTTTAACTTTAACCGGTGGAGCTATCACAACAACTGGTACTATAACATTAGGCGGTACATTAGCAAATGTAGCTAACTCAGCTTTATCAAACAGCACAATTAGTGGAAAAGCTTTGGGAACCAATCTAGATGATCTTACTATAGGAGCTGGTTTAGCAGCATCTTCGGCATACAACGGAGGAACAGCCCGAACAGCCGCAGTTGGAGCAGGTACTCACATCACAGTTAACACTAATGACGTTGCAGTTAATACCACTACATTAATATCCGCAATTTCAGGATCTATAATAGATACGATTGCTGGAGATGTAAACGTTGACACCAATGGTGTTTCAACCATCCAAGCAACTGCCGTAGAAGGTAGTATGTTAAATACTAATACTGCCGATACATCTACAATTGAAGTATCAAGTAACACATTATCTGTTCTTAAAGTGCCAAATGCATTGACAGTAGATAATGCTACCATACAATTAAATAGCGGAACTACATTTGATGGCGCTGGTGCAAGAACAATTAGTGTTAAAGACGGAGGAATTGATGCCGATGCATTAGCATCTGCAGTAGCAGGAACTGGTCTTTCCGGTGGCGGCGGATCAGCATTATCTGTTGATTACGGTTCAAGTGCAGGAGATGCAGTACAAGGTAACACAACTATCACACTAACTCAAACGTCTGGTGAAATTGATATTACAGGTACCGCAGCACAAGCATTAGGAGGAGCTCCTTCTTACACCATAGGTCTCGCTGATACGATTACTGGTAATAGAACATTCTCAAACAATGTTAATATATCAGGAGATTTACTAGTTAATGGAACTGCATCATTTCAAAATACTACTAATTTACAAGTAAAAGATAGATTTGTATTGTTTGCTTCCGGATCGGGCGGAACAGGTGATGGTGGTATTGTTGTGCAACAAGCAACGCAAAACGTTGGTGAGTTATTTGGATATGACTCTGGTGCATTACGTTGGGGAGTAACAAGTAGCTTCGCAGCAGATAGTGCAGCATATACACCAGACGCATTTATGTCGGCAGTAACAACTCTATCAAGTACTAATCCAAACACATCAGGACCAGCAGCTAGATATAATAAATCAGGTAATATATATGTATCATCTGGGGATTCTAGCATTTGGATATATGCATAATATTTTATATATTATAAAAAAAGTTACAAGTAAATATATTATGGGGTTTAAAGCATCTAATACAATTATCAAAAAAGAAACTAACGCAAAATCACACACTGATATCAATTTAAATGAAACAGAAATTGTGACGTTGCTTTCTTTGGTAAAGCGATCAACGTTTAGTGGAGAAGATATCGAATCACTGTATAATCTCGTATTAAAATTACAACAACAATATGTAAATATTAAAAAATAAATAGTTATGATATTATTCTCGATTGAAAATTTGTCTATAGAAGAAATTGCAGCAATGCGACAATCATTAAATGTAATTGATATAAAAGGGTCATCGGCTCAATTTATTTCTACACTTCAAAATAAACTTGATAATGAAATAAGTTCAGCACAACAAATATTAAAGCATGAAGAAGAAAAAAAATCTCTAGGTATCAAAGAAATCGAAAAAGCTCAACCTGCAAAGAAATCAACCCGTAAAACTAAATCATAACATATTTATATTAAATTAATAGTTGTTCGGCCGAAAGGAAGTAGGCACACGCACGGCATAAGTGTATGTAACTAACCAACAACATGAAGGAAATATAATATGCCAAATTGGAAAAAAGTTATCATATCTGGTAGTAACGCTACCTTAAATAATCTAGACGTATCGACTGATATAACAGCATCTGGTAATATAAGTTCTAGTAATGAAGTCTCAGCAAAGTTTTTAGAATTACCATTTTCATCAGATTCAAGCGGCGCATCACTGTATTTTAATAATGGAACATTTGCTCCAAATGATGATGTTCCGTATATTCGAGGCGAACGCCAATCTGCAACTATTGGGTATGTAGCATTAGGATATAATGATAGTGATCTGCTTACCGTAGGAAAAAATAGTAACGGTAATGCAGTCCAGGTAGGCGGCTCTCTCAGGGTAATAACTGAATTGACAGCTAGCAATACCCAAATAAATGGATCATTAATAGTAACAGGTAGTGGTACTGTATTGGAAGTACAAGGAAGTGCAGGCACCTTATTTTCTGTTGATAATGATCTATCCGGAACACTATTTTCAGCTAATGATGTATCGGGACTTCCAGTGCTACAAGCATCTGCTAGTGGTGATGTGTTTATAGGTAAAACACCTCAATCATTATATACTACTGCCACTATAAGTAGCACGATTGGATCTACAACCACTGAATCGATATGCTCTTTAAGCACAAGCTCATATGATGGCGCATTTTTTGAATACACTGCTAGAGAAGTTGGAAATACTAACTCACGAGCTGGAAGTATAATGGCAGTATGGAATAATGGAAACATCAGTTTTACAGACACATCTACTAGAGATATAGGAAGCACATCTCTTCTCATAATAAAACCAATAATATCAGGAAGTACAGCAAGATTGGTTGTTTATGGAGATGGTGGATTTAAAGTTAAAACAATAATTAGGGCAATATAATGAGTACACGGAGAGGTTCTATAACAACACCGGTGATAGCAGATGGGCTGATGATTAATCATGATGCAGCTAATAGAGCAAGCTATATCCCCAACGCTATTACAACACGTAATACAATTGACTTATCCCAAACAGGAACTTTCGTAAACTCACCCACATTTGTAAGCTCTACACCCTCATGGGATTTTGATGGAACAGATACATCTATTAATTGTGGTGATTATGAAATGGACGGATTCACCGGATTTGCTGTTGAAGCTTGGTTCAAATCAGATTCAACAAATAGTGCGAGTAGAAGAATAGTTTCAAAAGATCAAGTAGGAGTTGCAGGTGCATGGATACTATGGACTGATGGATCAGATCTGATAATTCAGGTATATGATGGTGGATGGGTGATTGCTGAATACTCAGCTTACTCAGAAGACAGCAATTGGCATCATGTAATAGCAAATGTATCTGGCGGTAGAGTTGGACTTTTTTTAGATGGTGTAAATGTTGCAACTACCTCTGGATTTTCATCACTTGATGATGCCGATAATGAAGTAATAGCAATAGGAGCAGATAGTGATACTTCTTCTCCAAGTCATGTATGGGATGGTCAAATTGCAAACGTAAGAGTATATAGTAGAGGACTAGAAGAAAGCGAAATACTACACAACTACAACGCTTTAAGGGGTAGATTTGGAGTATAAAACATATTTATATAAAATGGATTACACAAATAGAACATATGCATTTGCAAACACATCCGATATAGGAAGTGTAGATTTTACACAAGTAATGGAAACCTCATCTGAAACGGTTAGAAAATCAGTTGACGAATCCCAATTCATAATAAAATGGTACACAGCCAATGAACCTACCTTTATTGCAGATGAAACTGTAACTTTGGCTTGGAGTGGCTCGCATGCTAATTGTTTGGTAGAGTTGAATAGTGAGTTTTGGTCACCAACTGG